>Ga0208299_1000392_pt1 | contig 40975 bp, 56 predicted proteins | sample 15_taG_FD_184089 | JGI IMG/M metagenome (GOLD analysis project Ga0208299, IMG submission 184089) | Marine viral communities from the Subarctic Pacific Ocean - 15_ETSP_OMZ_AT15312 metaG (SPAdes) (version 2) | ecosystem: Environmental > Aquatic > Marine > Oceanic | place: Pacific Ocean | collected... | reverse complement strand
TATGACTTCGAAGACGGTTGTCAGACTTGCGGATCGAAGGACGTCGTCCGCCCTGGATCCAAAAAGGGAAGGGGGGGGACTACAGGGGGGGGAAGGGTTTCTGGACGCTTCTGGATGAACCTGGGGATCCTGAAGGCGAAATGGACCTTCCTGTCGATCACTGGATCCTGGATCCTATTCGGTCGCGATCTGAAGGAATCCATTTCCCGAAACCGAATCCGAAAAGCGATCCGGGGCCGAAGGTCGAATCCGAAACCGAAGATCTGTTCGAACTGTCTGGACATCCGTCGGGGCCGGGACTGGCTTCACACCTATCGAAGCGACGGCCGGGATGATGTCGAACCGATAGATCAATGCTGGAAATGTGGGGAAGAAGATTCGGACATGATGGACTTCGATGTCGGACTTCGGATCTTCCTGGGGACGCGGAAAAACACGGAACACGAAAGGGGGGCCTGATGGCCTTGTCAGAAGCGACGCAAGATCTGAAGATGATAGCAGAGAAACACGGGATCCCGGTCCTGGTCACGATCGCGATGAATCCCGCGACGGGCGAAGTCAAACTGGGGGCGATCGGGGCGACGCCTTCCCTTCACGCGAAAGCCGATCAGACGATGCGGGTCGTCAAAGCCCTGTTTGAAAAGGCGGGGATCTTCGACGATCCGAACCGCGGGCCGATCGTCGTCCCGCCCAGGGGGAACTTCCGATGAAGAAAATCGTGAATTGTCGATCCTGTCGGGCCCGGATCTTTTTCATCCGGACGCCCAGGGGGAAAAGTCATCCGGTCGACGCGGATCCTGTCCGGATCTGGAAACAGGGTCCGGCCGATCTGGTCGGGGATCCTGGGGACTGGACCCAGGTCGAAGGACACACGTCGCACTTCGCGACCTGTCCGGACGCGGACCGATTCCGGAAACCGCGGGAAACCGCGGACGATCGGGGGAACCGATGATGGGTCAATATGAAGCCCTGATCGTCGCCCTGGTCTTTCCTGTCCTGGTTGTCGGCCTTCTGGCCGCGATCCTGATCGTCCTGATCAAACGGAAGGGAAAGTCATGAAGCCGATCGAATTCGAAGAAGTGAATTGTGTTTATGCGAAGGATCAACCGGAATACCTTCCGCTTCCCGTCATGAAAAAGCCGGGGGTCACTGGCGAAGTCGTATCATGTTGGAAGCTTTCCTGGCGTGAACGATTCAAGGTCTTCGTCACTGGCCGCGTCTGGTTAAGCCTCTGGACCTTCGGGAAGGCTTTGACACCTTCCCGGATCAGTATTGACCGCGACGAAATGATCGAAGGTGAATCATGATCGTCAACGGGATCACACTATGGGAACCCTGGGCGTCACTGATGCGGGCCGGGGAAAAGCGAAACGAAACGCGGTCCTGGGGGACGTGTCACCTGGGGCCCCTTCTGATATGCGCGGCGAAGACGAAGAAGGGCGTCAACGCGATCGCCGGGGATCCATCCCTGGACAAAAGCCTGACGGAAGTCCTGGGGGACACTAACGGGGCCCCCTGGTCATCCCGGCCGATCTGGAACTTCGGACAGGCCGTCGCCCTGGTCAACGTGAAACGGGTCGTCCGGACGGATCACTTCGCGACGCCCGCGGCCTGGGACAATCTTCCGATGAATGAAGCCTTCTTCGGGGACTACACCCGCGGCCGATATATCTGGATGACGCAACCGATCGACCTGGACTTCACTCCGTTCCCGGTAAAGGGTCGACAAGGCCTTTTCCGGATCGCCCTGGACGTGGATCAGGGTCCGGACGGAATCAAAGTCCTGGGGCCGTCCACGGCCGGACAGGGGGCAACGTGACAACCTACACGAAGACGACGACGCGAAGGGACTGGACCTTCGATCCCCTGGGCCTGGGGGCCGAATTCCGGAAGTCTCACGATGAACACAAGCGGCCCAGGATGGACACGGAAACCCGTCGACGGGCCGTCCGCTTCCTGACCGGACGCCTGGAAGGATCGGTCGTCCAGATCGGGGGTCCGCCCTGGGATCGGAAGCGACTGGAAGTCACCACAATCGAAAGGGCCGATCATGCCGCATAGACGCGAAACGAACACCCTGGCGACCCAGGGGAAAGGGGATCTGTCCTGTCGGATGGATCTGGACCGATACGCGAAGAACTTCGAAGGGATCCATTTCCCCGGCCGGGACGGATATCGCCCAGGGGATCCATGTCCTGAATCCGGATGTCCTGGGATCCTGGAATTCGACGACGGGGATCCGGGCGGATACATGGACCCAGGAACGGATCCGGCCCTTTTCTGTCCGAATTGCGGGGACGCCCTGGCCGACGATCGGATCGACTGGGACTTCCTGAACCGGGGGCGATCATGAATCAGGTCTATATTTACGCCTGGGGGAACAACCCGAAGCGGGCGACGATGAAGGGGCGGGCCTGTCACCTTCTGAAATGCCTGAAGATGGATTCGGCCTTCATCCGATTCCTGGACAACGGTCAGGAAGAAGTCACGTCCAGGCGGGCCTTGCGAAAGGTGAAACCATGAACGCGATCGAATTCTTCGTCCCTGGACGGCCGCGGCCGAAGGGATCCTGGAAACCGATCACGATCGGGGGCCGGACAAGACTGATCCCGGACAATAAACGATCCGCCCCCTGGGCGAAGGCCGTCGCGATCTTCGCACGGGTCCGGATGACCGGGGATCCCTGGGACCGTCCCGTCGGGATCCGGATCCGCTTCATGTTCAAGCGGCCGAAGTCACACCTGGGGAAGACGGGCCTGACGAAGCCGGGGCGGGAAATGCCTTTCCCGATCGGGGACCGGAACTATCCGGACCTGGACAAGCTGGAACGGAACGTCTGGGACGCCCTGACCGGAATCGTCTGGCGGGACGACGTCCTGGTCGTCCAGAATCAGGCCGGGAAGGAATGGTCCGACGACGAAGGGGCCCTGGTTACTGTCTGGAAGATCTGAAGAACTGGATCCCACACGACGCTTCTGAACGGGCGGAAAGGGATGGGGATCCGTTGAAAGATTGTCACAAGTGTCCAGAATCGAAGAAAGTCGAAGCCGGGGCCTATGCGGGAAAGGCCTGGGAAGATACGCCTTGCGCGGCCTGTCTGTCGTCCAGGCGATCCCCGGCCTGTCGATCGTGTCCGACCCAGGTCAAGATCGACACCGGGGAACTGATGGGGATCCCGTTCCATCAAACCCCTTGCGCGGATTGTCGTCACTACTACGAACACGACCCGCTTTCACATCACGGCCGGACACACGTCGAATTTGATCCGAACCGTCACGACACGGCCGCGGAAGCGTCTGACACGGAAGAAACCGGGGACCCGGACGACCATCACCCCGTCTTTTCCCCCCAGGATCCGGCAAAGCCCCATAGAAATCACCTGACGCCTTCGGTCGCGGCGATGTCCTTCATCGCGAAGGCCCTGGTCAGTCTTCCCCGCGTCACCCGCGAAGTCGTCCTGGATCGTCTGGCCTATCCGGAACGGCCGATCGTGGAAACGGCCGATCGCCTGGGCGTCGCCCGATCGACGGTCCATGATCACCTGAAGCGGGCCCGCGAAGACTGGCCCGCCCTGGCCTATGCGATCCCCATGAAGTCCTGGACCTGGGATCCGGACCGCGGAAATGATGGCCCTTGATATGGCCCAGGGAATGAAAACCGACGTATTCACGAATAACTGGATCGAACTGGCCGGGGTCATCCTGGTCGTCCTGGGTTTCATCGTCGCGTCGATCCACGACTTCGCGGAAGGAAGGTCCCGATATGCCGAAGATGAAGAATCAGCGTCACGAACGAATGGCCCAGGAACTGTTCAAGGGTCGGAAGGAAATCACGGCATACAAACGGGCGGGATTCACGGGCAACCCTGAAAAGAACGCTTCGAAGATCGCGAACCGACCCGACGTCCAGGCCCGGATCCGGGAACTGAACGGGAAGATCGAACGTCGGGCGATCATGGACAAGACCGAAGCCCTGGAAATGCTTTCCCTGGGGGCCCGATCCGCCTTCGAACTGATCCGGGAAGCGACCGACATCCAGGGGAAAGGTCTTCTGACCCTGAAGTCCCAGGTCCTGAAGAATCGCCCGGAACTTCTTCACGCGATCAAGGAAGTCGTCAACCATGCCGACGGCCTTCATCAAACCGTCCGGATCCATTCCTTCGAATCCCTGATCGGGACGATGGCGAAACTGGAAGGATGGGAAGCCCCGAAGAATATCAACCTTCGCCGGAAGTCCCTGGAAGAAATGACCGACGACGAACTGGCCGAACTGGAAGGCCTTTCGGATGCCTGACAAGCGAAGCCGGATCCGGAAGCGGATCGCGAAGATCCGGGCGGACCGGAAGAAGGCACGGGCAACCCTGGAAGGCTTCCTGAAGGGGGTCTGGTGGAAGCCCTGGACCCTTCTGATCGGCCGTCACACGAAGGCGATCTGTTCCAGGATCGACAAAGCGATCGCGGACTATTTCAAGGGGAAGTCGACCTTCCTTCTGATCGCGGTCCCCTTCAGACACGGGAAATCTGACATATCGTCGCGGGCCCTTCCGCCCTTCTTCCTGGCGAAGTGTCGCGAAGCGGGCCTGGATCCGGATGTCATGATGTCCGGATATGGCGACACACTGGTCCAGGGATTCAGCAAAGACGCGATGGGAATCATCCAGTCCCCGAAATTCCAGGCCCTGTTCCCGGACATCAAACTTTCCAGATACGAACGGGCCGTCCACGAATGGAGTGTCGACGGGTCGACGGGTCGGGTCTATGCCGTCGCCCTGGGCGGGGGGATGACGGGAAAGGGCGGGGATCTGATCGTCCTGGATGACTATTGCAAGAACCGCGACGAAGCCCGATCGGAAACCTATCGGAAGAAGACCTGGGCCCGATTCCAGGATCTTATTTCCAGGCGGGCCCCGAATTCGATCGTCCTGGTCGTCGCGACGCCCTGGCACGTCGACGACGTCCGCGGCCGGATCAAGAAAGCGATGGCCGACGACCCGGACTTCCCGCGATTCGAAGAACTGACCTTCCCCGCGAAGAACAAACACCCGAAGACCGGGGCCTGGGATGGGTCCTTCCTGTTCGAAAAGCGATTCCCCCCGGAATGGTATCGCGGACAATATTCCGCCCAGGGGACCTTCGCCCCGGCCCTTCTGGATTGCGATCCCGTCATGGAAGGCGGGAATATGTTCGAAATGACGAAGATCGTCTATCACGACACCCTGGCCGACTTCCCGAACGCGGTCGAAATGGACGACGGATCCTTCAGTCTTCGGGGATACAAGCGGGGATGGGATCTGGCGTCATCCGAAAAACAAAGGGCGAAGGACGATCCGGACTTCACGGTCGGGACGAAAGGGTTTGTCCAGATTCACACGGAACACGTCCAGGGGGTCGAACTTCGATCGGTCGACCTATGGATCGCGGACGTCGTCCATCTTCAGGCGGAAGCCCCTGGGCGGGACAAGACGATCCTGGACACGGTCATCCGGGACGGGCGATCGACAAGTCATCACATGGAAGCCTTCGGGGCCTATAAAGACGCCTTCACGTCGTTCAAAAAGCTTTTGCGGGGCGTCGTCCTGGTCGAACCTTCCCGGATGCCTGGGGACAAGGTCGCGAAGGCGTCACCGATGGAAGAAGCGTTCAACGCGGGCCGCGTCCACGTCCTTCGGGCCCCCTGGAATGACTTCTGGAAACAGCACTTCACACAATTCCCAGATGGGTCCCACGACGACGCGGTCGACGCGACGGCCGTCATGTTCGACGGATTCATGAAAACGAAGGCGGGGATCGCGTCCCCGGAATTCTTCCGGCACTTGGCCGGGAACTGACGACCGGAAATCCTGGCCGAAGACGAAAGGGTCTATCATGGCGGGCAAGAAACAAAGCGACAAGCGGGCGACACGGGAACACCTGATCCTGACGGACCGGAAAACCCAGATTCAGCGGAATCTGATGGCCGACGCCGGGGGCGGGCCGTACATAAACGACCGACTGACCCGATTCCCTTCCGAATCGAAGCTTTCCTGGGAAGGGTCTTCTGACGGGACGATCCGGTCCCGGAAGGAACGGGCCTTCCTGATCAATTACGCGGGCCGCGTCACGACGAAGATCATTCAATACGTCTTTTCCCAGGGGGTCGCCCGCGACGGAATCGACGCCGTCTTCCGGAAGGACGCGACGAAGACGGGGATGACGATCGATAATCTGATGAAACAAGTCGGCCGGAATCAGATCGCGGGTCAATGGTCCTGGATCGGGATCGACCGCGGGACCCCAGGGATCGATCCGGCAACCGGGAAGCCTGGGCGTCGATCTGTCGCGGCCCGGAAACAGGCCGGGGATCGGATCTTCTGGACACACTGGCGGGCGGACGAAGTCGTCGACTGGTGCTTCAATTCGGACGGGACCCTGAAATGGTTGATCACCCAAACCGACGAATATGACAACGCGGATCCGGCCGGGGATCCGGAAACCCGTCGCGTCCGGACACTTTGGGAAGAAGGCGAAGGCGTCCGGATGTTCATGAAGCCGGGAACGTCGACCGACATCGAACGGGAAGAAGAATTCAAGCTTTCCGCGAAGGTCGTCCCCTTCGTCCTTCACGGTCGACCGTCGACGGCCCCCCATTGGTTTGACGATGTCGAACGGATCCAGGCGTCAATGTTGAATCTGGAATCCGCACACCATGAAAACCTGATCAAAGCGGTCTTCCCCCAGTTGATCATCCCGTCTTCCCTGATCCGGGAACTGATGGCGATGTCATCCAGGACCTTCGACGAAGCCCTGGAAATGGTCCGCGGGATCGAATTCCCCATGATGGAACCGACCGAAGACAAGGGCCTGACCCGTCTGATCATGCCGAACGCGGCCGACATGAAGGCGATCCCGGACGAACTGAAGCGACGCCGGGGCGAACTGTTTGAAGTCGTCGGACAGGCCCTTCGGGGAACCGACACGAAACAGGTCCAGTCCGCGGATTCGAAAGCCTGGGACCATCAAGACGTCGAAGCGTCCCTGGCCGACAATGCCGAAGAACTGGAAGAATCCGAAACGAAGGCCGTCGACATTTCCCGGCAACTGGACACGACCTTCGACGACTATGTCCCTTCGTATCCCCGTCAATTTGATCTTCCGGATCTGGAAAACGACTGGCGGATCCTGACCGAAATGGAAAACACGTCGAACCTTCCGGAAACGATCCTTCGGGCGATCGCGAAGGTGAAAGTCAAGGTCCTGGACAAAGTCTATCACCTGGACGAAACGACCCTGGAAGAAGCAAATCAGGAAATCGACGACATGGACTTCGCGGATCTTCAGGCTATGGTCACGGCCCCCCTTCCAGGGGCCCAGGATGACGAAGAAGACGTCGTCGAAGAATAGTCGACCCAGACTATCCCCTTGACCTTTCCGGAATTCCTGGCCCAGTTTAAGAACACGTCGACGCGACCCGACGAAACAGGCCGCGACCGGATCGGGATCCGGATTCTAAAATCCTGGTAGGGGAACAAGATATGAACCTGAAGGCAATACTGGACAAGATCAACCGCGGCGAAGAACTTTCCGAAGCCGAAAAGAACTTCCTGGCGGAATACGATCATCAAGCGGCGATCGATACGGTCGCGGCGAACGCCCGACGCAAAGCCGACGAAAAGCTGAAGACCGCGGAAGCGGCGAAGGCTGAAGCTGAAGCGAAAGCGAAGGAAGCCCAGGACGCCCTGGACGCGAAGAACGACGAAGGCAAACCGGAACTGGAAAAACTTCAGGCTGAAAACGAAAAGCTGAAGGAACAGATCGCGGAACGGGACACCCAGATCGAAGCCCTGTCGAAAGACAAGGAAGGTCTGACCCGCGAAGCGAAACTGGACGCGGTTATCCGGACGGCCGGACTTCAATTCGTGGACAAGGTCGACGCGGACGCGATGGCGAACCTTTTCAAATCGGGATTCGGGGCCCTGTCCCTGGAAGACCTGGACGACGACGCCCAGATCGCCCCGATCGTGGAATCGTTCAAGACCGCGAACGAAGCGATCATTCTGGACAATTCAGGATCAGGATCGGGAAGCGAACCGAATGGCCGGATCACTTTCCAGGGATCCACTATCACGAACCCCTGGGGGAAAGAAACCTTCAACCTGACCCTTCAAGGCCAGATCACGAAGGCGGATCCCGCACTTGCCGAAAAACTGAAGAAACAAGCGGCCGGATAGTCTGGTCAAAACAAGCGAAGGGATAGGGTTATGTTCGAATCATTGTTTTCAATTCTGGGCGTCTTTGGACTGTTTTCAGTCCTGGGCGTAGTCGCGACATCGACGAAGGTTTCCGATGTCATTCAGCCCGAAGTCTGGGCCCCGTATATGACGGAACGGACGGCCGAACTTTCGTCCCTGATCGGGATGGGGATCGTCGAATCGGATCCGGAAATCAACCGTCTTATCAACGAAGGCGGACGCCTGATCGATCTTCCGTTCTGGACTGACCTGGACGGTGAAGAAGAAGCACTTCAGGACGACGCGGATCTGACACCCGCGGCGATCGACGCTTCCCAGGATATGGCGACGAAGCTGATCCGCGGGAAGGCCTGGGGCGTCAACGATCTGGCGAAGTATCTGGCCGGAAGCGATCCCGCGAAGGAAATCGCGGATCTGGTCGCGTCCTGGTGGGATCGCCGGGAACAGCAAATCCTGATCAACGTCCTGGCGGGCGTCTTCGCGGACAACGCCGCGAACGATTCGGGCGATATGACTTCGGACATCGCGTCGGAAGATTACGTCGGGGCCGGAACGGCCGCGAACCTGATCAGCGGATCGGCCGTCATCGATGCCGCCCAGACGATGGGCGACAACAAGGACAAACTGACCGCGATGGCGATCCATTCCCTGGTCGAATCGACCCTGGCGAAGAACGACCTGATCGAATACGAACGCGATTCGACCGGGACGATCGTGAAGCGGACCTTCATGGGGCTTTCCCTGATCGTGAACGACAACTGTCCGACCGTCGCCGGGGCGACGTCCGGGACGAAATACACGTCTTATCTGTTTGGACGTGGCGCGATCGCACGGGGCGACAAGACCCTGGACGCGGGCGAAGCGGTCGAAACCGATCGCGACGGTCTGGCTTCGGAAACGTACCTGATCACCCGTCGTCACATGATCCTTCACCCGCGGGGCGTGAAGTGGACCGACACCACGGTCAGCAATACGTCACCCCGGAACCCGTCGAACGCGAATCTGGCCCTGGCCGCGAACTGGGACCGCGTCTTCGAACGGAAGAACGTCCGGATCGCGTCCCTGGTTACAAACGGTTAAACGACCACACGGGCGAAGCCCCTGGCCTTCGGGCCGGGGGCGAACCCATTGAAAGGGGCCGTCATGGCGAAGGAAAAACTATCCGAACGGGTCGCGGCGAAACGCGAAGCCCGCAAAGTCCAGGCGGACGCCTTCAAAAAGGCGAAGGCCCTGGGAATCGATGTCGCCGGGATGGGCTTCAAGGCCGTCCAGGAAGCGGTCGAAGCCGCGGGCGATGTCCAGGCCCCGGCCGGGGACGAAAGCCCCGTCACGGTCAACCTGGACAAGCTGAAAGCCGGGGAACTGAAGGCGATCGCGTCCTTCCTGGAAATCGACCTGGAAGGCGTGAAGAACAACGAAGGCCGGATCACCGCGATCAAGGCGTCGGGATCCTGGCCGGAAGATCCGGAAGCCCAGGCGAAGATCGTCGAAGCGATCCAGGGATAATTTAAGGCCGGGGAAGCCTTCATCCGGGCCTTCGGGCAATCGGAAGACGCAACCCTGACCGCATAATGAAGCCGAACCTGGGTCCCGTTTCACAACGGGCCCAGGTCAACCTTCGGAAGCGGGGAAGCGATGACAAAGATCCGAACACTGAAGGCAATCACGGCCGGGATCCTGGTCGTCGGATCTGTCCTGGTCAGTGTGGCCTGGAAGACCGAACCGAAAGAACTTCACGACATCAACGCCGCGGACGTCTGTCTGGCGGAATAAACACTGGGGGCAATATGCCGAAGCTTGTCACAATGATCAAAGACACTTGTCGGGCCGACGTGAACCCGAAGGCCGTCAAGGGGTATGAAAAGGCCGGATGGAAACAGGCCCCGAAGACGACCGCGAAATCGACCGCGGCGAAGAAATAGGGGAACGTCATGGCGATCGACCTGACCGCGGCCGACATCTATTTCGCCGCAAACAATCACCCGCGGGCTTCCGTGTGGAACGGATTCGGGGACGACCTGAAATCCGCGTCGATCGCCCAGGCGAAGCGAACCTGGGGCCGCGTCCTTCAGCGGGAAATGTCTGAACCGGAAGACGGGGACGACGTCACGGAATTCCCCAGGGATGACTTGACCATCTTCGAACAGGCCCTGTTCGATCTGGAAAACGGAATCATCGCGGACGGATCCCTGGCGACGACGAAATTCATCGCGGGCCGGACAAAGACCGACGAAGCGCGGGAACGGTCCGAAGACGTCCTGGCCCCTGAAGCTATGCGATGGCAGTTTCGCGGGCGGATTATGATGACCCGCGGATAGGAAGCGGGCGTCATGCCGAACAAGAAAGCGATCGCGAAGCTGAAGCGTCATCAACACGACGCCCAGGCCGAACTGAAGACCCGGATCAAGAAAGCCCAGGTCCGGATCGCGAAGAAGATCCAGGGACTTCGCCCCGAAGATTATCCGATCTGGGACAAGAAAGTCCGGGAACAATTCTTCAATCAGGTCGGATCCCATTATGAAGTCATAGGGAAAGAACTGGACGCCTGGGGGAAGGAACTGACCGGGAAAGTCGCGGCCGACTATCACGGGGCCGCGATCACCGACATCAAAAACCTTTCCGGATCCGCGGCCGTCAAAGCAAACACCCTTCGCTTTTCCCGTCAACGTGTGAACCGTTACTGGGAAATCATTCACCCGGACAACGCCCAACATCTGGCCGCGGTCTATACGAACAAGATGGCCGCGACGGACATCCAGGCCCTTCGGTCCGCCTTCGTGGACACCTATCGTCAGCGGGCCCTGGAATCCTGGACACAAGCGGAATATCACAAGCGACTTTATTCCGCCTGGGAAACGATCGGCGGGAACCTGGGATCCCATAAATTCGTCGACGCGGCCGGACGCCCCTGGGCGAACGATCGATATATTTCCATGCTTGCCAGAACGACGACGGCCCGCGTCGCCCGCGATTCCTACTTCGACACCCTGATCCAGAACGGGGACGATCTGGCCCGGATCGGTCCTTCCGGGGATTCCTGTCCCGTCTGTCGACGCTGGATCGGGATCATCGTTTCCATATCCGGAAAGAATCCGAACTTCCCGTCCTATCAGCAAACCCTGACGGCCGGGATGTTTCATCCTAATTGTGATTGCCTATGTTCCCGGATCGACGAAACGGTCCACGCGGCCGACATCGAACGTCAGAAGAAAACGAAGAACGTCGACTGGAATGACCCGGACGCGGTCGACAAATACAAGGCGAATATCACGAAGAAGAAGGGGGCGAAACCCGCGAAGGCGTCCCTGGGCGACATGAAAGACAAAGGGAAGAAGTCTTCCCCTGGGGACTGGGACGCTTTCCAGAAGAAGGCCTTCCCGAAGGTCGCCCCCCCGCTTCCGAAGCTGGACCTGACCGCGGCGAAGAAGAAAGCGGCCGCGAAGGCGAAAGCGATCCAGGAAGCGAAGGAACAGGCCGCGAAAGAAGCGGCCGAACTGAAAGCGGCCCAAGAAGCCCAGGAAGCGGCCGAAGCGGCCGCGAAGGCGAAGGCCTTGGCCGAAGCAAAGAAAGCCCAGGAAGCGGCAAAAGCGGCCCGCCTGGACGATGTCCTGAACGCGGAAGACCTGGAAACGATGGGGATGGGCGGGGCCGATGAATTCGGGACCCTTCTGACGAAGACGAACAAGACCGTCGGGGGATCCCAGGGGTCGATCGTCATGAAAGACCCGACGGGTCAGGAATGGATCGTCAAGTCCTACCGGGGCGACCCTGATCGGGTCCGAAGCGAATGGGCCGCGAATCGCCTTTATGATCAACTTGGCGTGAAGGTCCCGACGGGCCGGATCGGCCGCGTCGACGGGGATCTGGTCTTCTGTTCGAAGCGGGTCGACGGGGTCGTCGAAATGCGGTCCAAATATGTCGACTTCGCGTCCGAAACCCTGACCCTTCGCCGGGGATTCGTGGCGGATTCCTGGCTTGCAAACTGGGACGTCGCGGGGGCCGACTGGGACAATGTCCTTCTGACCCCAGGCGTGAAGAAGTCGATCCTTCGAATCGATCAAGGTGGATCCCTGAAATATCGGGCAATGGGGGAATTGAAGGGGAAGGACTGGGGTCGCGTCGTCCAGGAACTGGAAAGCTTTCGATCCGGGATGAATCCCCAGACGGCCCAACTGTTCCAACACGTCACGGATGAAGACATCCGAAAGGCCGTCCTTCAGCTTCGGAAACTGGCCCCGAAAAAAGACATCCGGGCGATCCTGGAAGCGACGGGATGGGATGACGTCACGATCGACGATCTGGAAAAGACACTTCTGGCCCGGAAGAAATTCCTGACGGAACGCTACCTGGGAAAGAAGGCCGTCAAAGAAAAGGCCCAGGCCCAGGTCACGAAAGCGGCCGACGCTTCCCTTTCCGAATCCCTGACGAACAATGAAATCGCGATGATCAAAGACGCACGTCAGAACGGGGTCACGGTCCGGATCGACAAAGCCGACATCGAAGATCAAAACGTCCATTTCTGGATGGAAGTCGACGCGGCGAATCGCCCCGTCATGGCCGCGACGTTCAAGGCACACGGGAAGGCCCTGGACAAACTGGACGACCTTCTGGGGGCGAAGGCCGCGAAGCTTCCGGACATCGATGTCGGGACCCTGGACAACAAGATCGAAGAAACCCTGAAGGGGATCGGCCGTCTGGAACTGGACCTGAAGACCGGATCCGGGGACGGCCTTCTTCGGGCGAAGGATCTGGAACGGGCCCGCGAAGTCCGGGCGATGTTTGGGGATCGGATGACGACACTTCGGTCCCTGGTCGCGGACGGGAAGGTCGCGAAGACGGAACTGACGCGATTCCAGAAAGCCTTCAAGCCCTGGGTCGAACGTGTCGAAGCAATCGTCCAAAAAGGGGAAGGGACGAAAGCTTCCCTGGCCGCGACGAAGGGCGAATGGTTCACGAAGAACGCCTTCGGGGATCTGAAGCTGAAACCGATCAAGCGGGAACCGGGAAAACTGACCTTCAGGAAAGAAGGTCTATACGAAACGAAGACGACCGACAAGGGTTTCCCCCGCGTCACTGGGAAAGGCGGGATGGGATCCTTCGATGATGAATTCCCGTTCTATGAAGCCGACGCCGGGGACGGGGTCATCGTCCGGATCTGGCCTGGAAATGGGGCCTATGCTCAAAGGGGCCGCGTCGAAATCATTTCCCAGGGTCAGGATCTGGCGTCCGCGGAACGGATCCGGAAAACGATGGGGGACCTGGGCCTGGATTCCGTCCGGGCGCGGGCCGGGGATATGGAAGAATTATATCTTCGACAAATCGCGCACAACGGGACGCGACATCTTTCCGAATTCAGGGACTTCGAAAGGGTCGTCGCGGCCGCGGGCGACGCCCAGGCCGACAAGATCAAAGCGGCCCAGGACTGGCTGAATACCTATTTCAAAAAAGACATCACGAAAAGCCCGATCTATCGGCCGGAAGGGAAGCTTCAACACTTCGGACATGGAATCAACGTCCGGGAACGGGCGGACCTATTCGGGAAAGATTGGGACGACTTCGAAAAGGGATATCGCCTATATCACGACCTGGAATATGGGGGCGGGAATCAACTGGAAAAACTGGACCGGATCCTGAATTCCGGGGGACATATGGCGTCAACCACGGACCGACTTCGTCGCGGGATCCCGCCTTCGGCCGACGGTGGATCCCCGGCCCCGGATATGCGATCGGGCGGGGCGAATTTCGTCTTCGGCCGGATCCGCGAATCGGCAACCCGGACGCGGGGGATCACCTGGAAGGCGACGCACTTCCGACGGGTCGACGCCCTTCGATATCCTGGGGACCGCTACGGGCGAACGAAGGACGGGATCGAAGACATCTTCACGAACCGGATCCCTTCCCTGTCCGACTGGCGACGATCGTCTGGCGGGGGGAATGAAACGAACTTCAAGAATTCCATTTCCATCTTCGACGAACTGGACTTCTTCGGGGTCCGGGACGCGGCCGAAAAGAAGAAGGCCCTGGCCGTCTTCAAAAAACACAACTGGAACGCGACGGACCCCTGGCCGGATGGATCCGGTCGGACGGTCGACGACGTGATTCAGATCGTGGGGGGATACTGATGACAATCTGGGAAGCAATCGCGGCCGACATCGATCTGACGATCCGCGGCCCTGGGGAAGCCGCGGGCCGAATCATGGCCTATACATTCAAGACGCCCGACGGACTGGTCTTCCTGGACGTCCATCACGAAGCGGCGATCGGATGGAATCCCGTTCACGACGTCCCAGGGAAGCTTTCCGGATCCGGACCCTGGAAGATCGGGGACTTCACGATCAGGCCGATCGAACACGGGGATCCGGAGTGTCACGAACTGAACGCCTGGAAAGCCTTCCTTGACACGAAAAGGGGGCGACGCTACGGTCGAACAAATGCGCGGGCGATTCTGGAACGGAACGGACACCTTCCCGCCTGACGCGACACACGAAAGGGGAAGTCCATATGTGGATCTTCACAAAAGACGGATTCTTTTCCGTCGTTCAAGACAGGGATGACGAAACCGTCGTCCTGGTACGGGCCCGACGTCGGGCCGATCTGGAAAACATCCTGAAGCCGGAAGAACTTCCGGGGATCCAGGACACGCCGGGGGCCGACTATGGCTTCCGGATCTTCATGGACAGGAAACGCTGGACGTCCTACGCGGCCGCGGCCGCTTCCCGGATCGACTATTCGAACTTCAAAGGGGCGATCGAAGACGATGAACTTCATGACTTCATGATGGCCGTCTGGACTGTCGCCCGCGATTATCAGCGGGGACAATTCGCCCCGAACGGGGATCCCAGGACGCCTTCCTTCGGGGTCGCATATGATGGGGGCGACTGATGAAGCAATCACGACAAGCGAAGCGGGCCCAGGCCCGGATGGAAAAGAACGCCCAGGCGGAAGCCCGGAAGAAGATCGCCCGCGAACTGAACGCCCTGAAACGGGACGTCACGATCGACTGGATCGATCGCCCGGATGACGAAAGGGGTCTTCAGACTGTCGCGGAAGCGGCGATCGCGAAGAAGGACTTCGATGTCCTGGTCAAAGCATACGCGGCCGCGATCATCGCGGAAGGGCCGTCCGGGGCCTTCGACTGGAAGCGGATCCACGACCTGACGAACGCGGCCTGGATCTTCCCGAACGTCGACGAAGTCCTGAAGGGTCGGGCCTGGAAGGTCATCGCACGGGCGAAGAAGCGTCAGAAGGCCCAGGGATCGCCGGAAACGGCCCCCAGGGTCGTCAAGGCGACGCCGGGGGACGTCGGGATCCCCGCGGGGAAGAAGGCCGTCCTGGGGGACGCTGGACGTTTTGTCGCTTTCCTGGTTGCGGGGGTCCTGGTCTTCCTGGGGATCCGGACAGTCTGGACCGTTGTCACGACGATCCTGGAAAGGGGGAACTGATGGCCCAGAAGCTGATGATGGGGATCCCTGACTGGGTCGCGGATCTGATCGGGCGACCGAAGGAAGAAATCCTTTCGGTGAATCTACGCTTCGAACATGATTCCTGGACGGTCGCGGACATCCGGACGATTCCGATGACTGACGCGGATCCCCCTGACGGGGTCCTGGCCCGCTATAACATGATCCGGATCCCGGACGATGGGAATCCGGCATCATGAAGCCCCTGGACGCCCTTCGTCATCCCCTGGTCGCCCTGGACCTGGACTTCCTGGTCAGACACCCAGTCGCGACCGCGAAGGATCCCAGGCGGGCCTGGGCGACCCGGAAAGCGATGAAGGCCTATCGCCTGGACCATCCTATTTGTGAATGGGACGGGAAAACGTCGCCTGTCGAAGTCCATCACGTCGAACCGATCCACGTCCGGCCGGATCTGGCCGCGGATCCGTCGAACTTCCGGTCCCTGGGGGCCCGACGGAATCACCTTGTCATAGGTCACGCCGGGAACTGGAAGAAATGGATCCGGAACCTTCATCACCTGATCCGCCTTCGTCAGATCGGTCCGGCCTGACGGAATTCCTGGCCCTTGTCGAAAGGGATCCCAGGAATGAATCCGAATCAAGACTTCGCCGTCACGCTTCACGGCCTGGACGAAGCGATCAAACTTCTTTTCGCGACCGCGGCCGGATCCGAAAAGGTCATGGCGCGGACGATGCACCGGATAGGAACACTGAACCGGGACGCGATCCGTCAGAAATACGCCCCCAGGTCCCCCACGATTGCCGATCTGAAAAAGTCGGGCGTGAAGGGAAAACAAGGCCGGAACACGAAGGGGCAATTCACCGCGAAGAAGATTCATCGAAGGGTCCATCCTGGGGGCCTGGAACGATCGATCGAAGTCGACACGTCCGCGGCGAACGCGGCGATCTTTGTCGCGGCGAACTCCGAAGCCGGGGCCTATGCCTTCATGATCCACAATCTGAAGGGCGTCGAATGGCAAAACAGGGGCGTCGGAACGATCAGCAAAGGACCGAAGGCCGACGACGACTTTATCCCCAGGGGGATCGTCGATCATTCGAAACAGTCTTTCGCGATCCTGGTCGACGAACAGACGAAAGCATGGAAGGCCGCTTGATATGGCTATGACATACGATCCGACAACCTTTTCGACCGCGAAGCGACTGGTCTTCGAACGCCTGATCGCGACGGTCGGAACATTGACAACCCTTCCGGGATGGACCGCGGAAAACGGGAAGAATTCCTTTTCCGGATTCCTTCCCCCGGCCTTCGACATCTGGGGGATCACCTTCGGGGGCGGGGGCGACGTCCGTCAGACCTGGAACACGATCCCCTGGGAAATGCACGTCAACGCGGATATTGAAGGGGCCTTCAGGGAACAGGAAACGGCCGACGAAGTCGGGATGAAGCTGATCCAGGGGATGGGGGCCGGGATGCGATGGATCGACGACGACGGGGCCCAGGTCGCCCAGGCGGATCCCCATAGGGTCCAGGCTTTCCGGATGCGATCCGGGGGAAATCTGGACGTCTACCTGGGGCCGAAGCAAATCGGAAACGAAGGGGACGGGGAATCCTGTCTGGTCTGGATTCTGAAGATCGGGGCGGAACTGGTCTTCAATACATGGACCGACGTCTGACCGGAAATCCTGGCCGTCACTGAAAGGAAGGGTCCCAAATGTCGATCACGTTGAATCTGGATATCGCGAAGCCTTCGGTCATCGATGGCCTGAACGAAGAACACGTCGGCCCGATCTTTTCGTCGATCGCAAAAGGCGACGACTTTGTCCGGAAGCGGGTCAGTCTGACCGCGAACAACTGGACAACCCTGGACGCCGGGGAAGTCGGAACGCCCTGGTCCTGGATCCTTTTCAATGTTGGGGAAAACGACATCGAAGTCGGCTTCGGTCAAGGCCCCGTCATGAACCTTGAACCAGCCGGGATCCCGGCAATGTGGACAGGGTCTTCCGTTCCCTACGCGAAGGGGGCGTCCGCGTCGTCGGAAATTCTATATATCGCGATCGTGGAAATCAGCTAATCACCGACAAAGAAGGAAGGTCAAATCATGCCGAACGTACATATTGCCGGATCGGATCCCCTGGGGATCGGAAGCATCACTGGCGGGGTCATCAACATCGTCGACATTTCGGGGGGACCCCGGTCGGACTTTCACGAAGTCCTGGCGTCGTCTGGAAAGTTTATCAATTCGGCCGTGAAGGCACTTCGCCCGATCGAAGAATGGTCGATCCAGTATGAACTTCTGGACACCGCGTCCTTCAGTGTCGCCTTCGGGGCCCTGGTGAATACTGATTATATCGTGACGTCCCTGTCCGCGTCTTGCGGGCCCGATGCACGTCCGACCGTTCAAGTCACCGCGATCAAACCGTCGGCCGCGGCGAAGGTCAAGGCCTACGGATCCGCGATCACCTTCACGATGTCCGGGGGATTCGGGATCGTCGATGCCTTCGGGGCGACATCGTCGTCCGCCTTCCTTTCGTCTTCGTGCAATATCACGATGCAAACCCTGGAAGCGATGGAAGAAACGTCGGGCGACTACCTGGACGACGGGATCTATCACTATGGCTTCAAAAAGGAAGTGTCCGTCGAAGCCTATGGGGCGATCACCGAAGCCGCGACCGGGAAGGTCACGGATTCAGACACCCGCGAAAGCCGGGATGGATGGAAGATCTTCGCGAAGTCGTTCTGGTTGTATCTGGACGCGATCTAGGATCCGGGGACATGAATGAATCCGCTTCTTCGATCGTCGATCCGCGAACTTCGCGACGCCCAGGGGGTCGAACTTGATCCCCTGGACGACCTTCACCATATCCTGACCCTGAAGGATCTGGCCGATCGTGTCGTCCGTGTCCAGAAAGACCTTCGAACCGAAGCCCTTCTTCATCCGGTCAAACACGTCCCAGGCCTGACCCTTCGTCGCCTTGCGATGGGGTCGAACGACTTCCTTCAGAACGAAGTCGCGGACTGGTACGATCCCGGATCAATCTGGACGGCCCTGTCCTTCGCCTTCTGTCACGCACACGCGGCCGATCCCGCGGAAATCTGGATCCATAGGGGAAACCCCAGGACCTGGAAGAAGACCCTGAAGCGATGGAAGCGATCCCTGAAATGTTCAGAAGCTGAACTGATCCAGGCCGTCCAGGAATTCCAGAACGAAGTCGACGACCTGAACGCCCTTCTTCAAAAAGGCGAAGGACCGAAGTCCCAGGCCCAGAAGGATCCCGACGAAGACGGATCTGGAAACCTGGGGGGCCTTGTCGAACTTCTGGCCGCGACCTATTCGTCCCAGGTCCCGGACGGGATGACGGCCCCGGAATTCTGGATCTGGCGGGTCCCGATGGATGAAGTCGAACTGATCGCGTCCGCTTTCCTGGAACGGACCGAAAAGGAAAGTCGTCAAAAGGCGAAGGCGGGCGAAGCTTTCGCCCAGGATCCGGACAAGACCTATATCCGGGCACATCACGCCCTTCGGGGATACATGGACAAGATCGTCGAAGAAAAGAAGGGGGCCGACAATGCCGTCCGGAAATAGGGTTTTAGAATTCAAGATCTGGGCCGCGAATATGGTCCGACGTGGCGCGATGGCCGCGAAGGCTGAACTGTCGGGCCTGAAGCGGACCGCGGATCGCCTGACGGCCGTCGGGCGGGGCCTGGGGAAAGTCTGGGGATCCGTCCGGACGACCTTCATCAAAGTAGCCGCGGGCGTCGCCCTGGCCGCGGGGGCCCTGGCCGTCACGCTGAAGAAGGCCTTCACCTTCGAACGCTATACAGTCCAGTTTAAGATCCTTTTCCGGGATATGGCGAAAGCCCAGGCACACCTGAAAGACCTTCAGGACTTCGCGGCCCGGACGCCTTTCCAGATCGGGGGGATCGTCGAAGCTTCCCGGTCCCTTTACGTCTTCACCGAATCCGTCATGGGGGGCGTCGAATCGCTTCGCATGGTCGGGGACGCGGCCGCGGCCGTCGGACAAGACCTTTCGTCCGTCGCTATGTGGGTCGGGCGGGCCTATTCCATGATCAAGGCGGGCCGTCCCTTCGGGGAAGCGGCGATGCGACTTCAGGAAATGGGCGTCCTGTCCGCGAAGGGCCGGAACGCGATGGAAGATCTTCAGAAGTCGGGCGGATCCGCGGCCGACGTCTTCGCGATCCTGACCGGGGACCTTCGGAAATTCGAAGGCGGAATGGCTGAAGCGTCCCGGACCGGGGAAGGCCTTGTGTCGACCCTGAAGGACAACCTGGGTCTGGCCCTGGCCGACTTCGGAAACGTCTTCGTCGAAGACGCGAAGGGGGCCCTGATCCGGATGATCGAATGGCTTCAAAAGCTACGGTCCGACGGATCGATCGAAGCCTGGGCGACGAAGGCCCGCGAAGCCCTGTCCCTGGCCGCGGAAGTCGCGAAGGCTATCGCGGGCGGGGGGGAAGGTCGAACGAAGGCCCTGGGGGCCCTGGGGGACATCCTGATCGGGGCCCTTCGCATGGGGGCCCAGAAGGCCGCGGAAATCCTGGTCAAAGCGTCCGGGACGATCGGACGACTGATCGGGAAGGCCGCGAAGGCCGCGATGGATCCGAAAGAATTCTACGCGGCCGACAAGGAAGCCCTGGCGTCGATGCGATCCGACGGCCTGATCAACGCGGCCCAGGAAGCGTTACCGATGACCCTGATGAACAAAGAACAGGCCGCGGAACGGAAGAAGCGTCGCGACGAAATCCTTCAAATGAAGGCGGACGCCGGAAGTCGGGCCGCGGCCCGGATCATTAGTCGGAACACGTCGCCCCAGGAACAATTCGAACGGGGGAAGAAAGCCCTGGCGTCCCTGGGGGCGAAGTCATTCGAAGACATCCAGGCGACGGCCCGCGATACCGCGATGAAGAACCGGATGGGGAAGATCGACGCCGCGAAGAAACAGATCCGGAACGCGGACGAAAAGGATCAACCCGCTTTGATCAAGGCCTTCGAAAAGATGGTCGACGGGATGGAATCGACCTGGGGGGCGGACACCGGGGCCGGATCCTTCCGGGCCGAATATGATCAATTCATGAAGGACCGGATCGCCGCGGAAAAACTGGCCGCGGACGCGAAGGCGGATCTGGACGCCCAGGAACTGGACAACATCAAAAAGCTGAAGGCCGAAGCGAAGAAGCTTTTCCAGGGGGACAACGGGAAGGAAGCCTTCGGGCGGGCCCGGAAAGAACTGGGACACGATCCGAAGTCTGTCGCAGACTGGAAGCGAATGACGAAACTGATGGGATCCGAAGGGAAGAAGATCGCGTCCGAACAGGAAGCGAAGGCCGATCGGGTCAAGTCGAAGAAGGAATCCCTGGAAGAACGGAAACGCCGCTTCGCCCTGTCCCTGATGACACCGGAAAAACGCCGGGACGCGACCCAGAAGAATCTGGACGACCTGAAAGGGAAACACGCGAAGGAAACGGATCCGGAAAAGAAGATCGATCTGGCCGGGAAGATCCAGGCGGAAATGGAAAACCTTCAGGGGATCCAGAACGCGATCGCGAAGAAGGGTCAGAAGGGGCGATCGTCGATCGGCCTGGGCGACATCTTCACGCGGATCCACGGACAGGGATCCGGAAAGAAGGATCCCCAGGAAGAACAGGTCGTCATTCTGAAGGACGTGAAGAAGGTCTTGGACAAGATTGAAGGGAAAGGCGGGATGAACCCATGAATTCATGGATGTTAGGCGACTGGTCGGACAATCTGGACACGTCGGAAATCGGGGGCGAAGTCCAGATCCGTCATCACAAGGTCTTTTCCCGATACAAGAAAGTCCTGGCGTCGGCCGCGGTCGCCCAGTCTGACGTCGGGGACACTTCCCAAAGCGTCCAGTATTGGGTCGGAAATCAGGCCTATCAGAAGACGATCGTCGGAAATGGCGGGGCGAAATATATTTGCGTCAGGGACGGGACGTCACCGGAACAACCTGGGACGCCTGGGGACTATGTCATCCGGGAACAGGTCTGGGAATATTATGGCCCCTGGGAAGACGCCCCGGACGGATGGGGGGATGTCTAACCATGCCGCGGGCCGATTCAGGACTGGGCCGTCAACTGGCCCAACAATATCGAAGGAACGCGTCACTATCGGCCCGCGATATGAACACGATCGTCCGGGCCCTGTCTATGATGCACGGGGCAAACGGAACGACCGTCCGATGGACCGCGGCCGGGATCCAGATCGACGCCGGGGGGGCCGCGTTCCCCTGGACGGATATGGCCTTCGGTTTCAGCCTGATCGCCGCGGACACTGTCCGGATCTATGCGGGGACGCTTCGGATCCACGGAATCGGAAACTATCACGTCGACCAGGACGACCTGGATCTGGAAGGGGCGGAAGCCTGGGTCTATCTGAAACACAAACGGGATCACACGACGACGGCCGTCACATTTCAAGCGATGGAACCGGAATCGGACACGATCTATCTTCGGATCCCGCTTTTCCAATTCATCCGAAACCCTGGGGGAACCTATGTCCTATCGCGGGCTTGCAATATTGGCGACGTTAATCTGGATACACCTATCGCCTGACGCCTGGGCGGACTGGTCTGGATATCCCTTCACGAATTCCAGTCCGTCAGCCTATCAGATGTCGGAACAAAATCATTTCGCCGGACAGATATATTCCGCGATCGTCGAACGATGCGAAGCCTGGGACGTCACGCCCCCGAACGTCGTCCAGGAATGGACCTGTCCCGACGTCCCGGTCGAAGTCACGACAAACGGCCTTGTCGCCTTCGGATTCGGATCCGCGGACGTGAATGGATTCTATGTCCAGGACCCGACGGCCCCGTCCTTCTGGTTGAAATATGGGGACGATGATTCGGAATGGTGGGTCGATCTGGCTTTGTGGTTTTGGGATGACGGGGATCCGGAAACACCTGACACGGCCTGGATCGACGACTGGGACGATTCGATCATCTACTATTCGGGCGTCCCGTCGAATGGCGTCACCGGGGTCGGAACGGCCTATGAAGGGGCGGAACCTATCGGGGGGATCTATCCCTATGAATGGACCTTCGACGTCCCCGCCTGGACGAACGTCACGACGACGAACGCGATCGGGCCCTTCACCTATCAGGATTCGGACGACGTCACGCGGACGGCCTATCCCCTGGTCACGCGGGCCTTCCTGGCCGCGATGGATTCGAAGATCGCGACCCTGGCCGGATACACGGTCGCGACGAACGAAGCGGATCCGGACGGGTCCTTCGATTCCTGGTTCACAAACACCTATCACACCTTCGCCGGGGATCCCCCGGTCGTCGATTCGACAAACCTTCTTTTGACGCTTCCGGTCAATTCGATGGCGGGCCTGGGCGATCGCCTGGGGATCGGATACGTCACGAACCGGACGGGATATTCCTTCGATCCGGAAACGAACGCGATCGACTTCGTCACGGGCGGGGATTTTTACTGGACGCGGCAACCGGAAACGACCCAGACCGTCGTCCTGGCCGATCACATTTCCCGCGGCCCGACGAACGACTGGCGTCACCGCGACCTGGGGACCTTCGATCGGAAATTCTATTCGGCCGAACTTCCGAAGCTTCGTTTCTTGTCCTACACGAACGACGGCCTTTCCGGGGACGTCGAACTGATCGGATGGATCATCGACCAGGAAGATCAGTCCCTGGTCTTCACGTCGGAAACCGTCACCGTCACCGGGGACATGATGGAAACGAACGCCCTGGGCCTATACGAAGGGACGACGAACCTGTCCCTTACCTGGTATGATCTGGAAGGGACGAATAAGTCCTGGTTGAACCTTCCCGGCATTATCGCCCCCACGAATCCCGCGGGAATGACTGGGGACGTCATCACGGTCGCCTGGGACGGCCCTGTCGGCCTTTTCGGGGATCAACCCTTCCGCCTATACGCCCAGGACGTCGACGAACGTGTCGCGGCCCTGAAGGCGATGAACTGGACACACAAGACGGCCGGGATCGTCCGCCCTGGGGATTCGCCCTGGTCCGACATCCCGGAAGTCTACGCGATGAAGACGAATTCAGGGACCGTTTCCGCCTGGGGATACTGGGGCGGATCGTCGAACCCCGTCACGTCGTACTGGTATCCCCCGCCCGGATCCCCCTGGCATTGGGAACGGGATCAGATCGGGGCGTCCTGGGAAACCGCGGACGAACCGTCCGGATACGATTCGGCCTATTCGGAAACGGACACGGTCGGGGACAGTCCTGACCCCTGGAACGGGGACGATGAAGTCTGGTTTGAACCGACCTTCGAAGATATCGAATTCACGCGATGGAAATATGTGAACGATCCCTGGTCTTACACTTTCGACGTCGTCGCGAAGGCGACCTTCGTGTCCCGGCCGGATTCCGGATCCGCGGATCCCTGGGTCACGTTCCATGAAGTCACCGGATATTATGACATCATAGTCCAGGATCAATTCACGGATATCGGGGACACCCTGACCGCGACGAATCGCGTGATGTGCGACGACCCGGACGATCTGAAGGTCAAGGTCCTGGCGACGACCGATTCCGGGGAAGGGGAAGCCGAAATCAAAGTCGAAATTCTGTCATGTGAATATGTCGGGGCCGACGTCTATGGTCTGGCGATAAACTGGCCGATCGGATTCATGTTCAACGAAGACGGGGTCACGAACTTCGACAAGACGGTCGACCTTTACGCGGTCGGGAAATATACGACTTGGACCTGGGATCCGATGTCCCTGGAACCCTGGCGAATGTATCCGACGGGCGTCCTGAAGTCCTGGGACTATTCGTCGGCCTCATTAAATCAGCTTTACGAACTGAACCCGGACTATCTGGCGACGAACGATCCGCCCCACGTCTGGACCGTCCCGGACGCCCAGACGGATCTGGAAAGCCTGACCCATTCGAATATGACGCGACTTGTTTCCCTGGACCGCGGGACGAATTCCTGGGTCGCCTGGGACTGGGGGATGCACACGAATGGGCCTTTCGCCGGGGAATGGGATATCGGGGACACGTCGAAAGGCTTCGCGATCCGAAGCCCGAAGGCCGTCGTCAAATGGACCGACTTCGAATTCAAATGATCGGAAATCCTGGCCGTCAATGAAAGGGCCGGGGATGAAAAGGAAAAGCACGATGAAAAGACTTCTTCACGCGATCGCGATCCTGATGATCGCCGGATCCGGACACGCCCAGGATGAATCCGTCCCCGCACACGTCATCTATGGGGACGTCCTGAACCCGCAAAGGGAATTCTATATGCGGGACGCCGCGGGATCGACCCCGACCGTCCGCCTTTACACCCTGGCCGACGGGGAATCCTGGGCGTCAATGACGAACGGGACCTGGGGCGGGAAATTCTTCTATTATGGCGAAGACTGGGCCGCGACGAACTGGGTCGAAGTCACGTCGTCCGCGGCCGGATCGAACTGGGTCGACTATGCTTTCGACGTCGCGAAGACCGCGACGAATGGACAATTCATCGCCCAGGTCGTCGTCACGAATGACCTGGGGAAGATCTATCGCTTCGGGCCCGGACGTCTATTCCTGGATTATGTCCCCCCCTTGCTATATGGCGGGATCGGCCTGGACCTGACCGGGGGCGGGGCGGAATCGGATCCTATCTTCGGGGCGTCGGCCGCGGCCGGAATTGACGCGGGGGACATCGCGTCCTGGGACGCGAAACAGGACGGGGATCCGGAAACCGAACACGTCGACGCCTGGGCCTATCTTCACGGGAACGAATCGACGGATCAGTCCTGGCGTCTGGGATGGGATCCCACGACGACGAACATCCATATTCAGGTCCGCCTGGGCGGATCCTGGTCGAACAGTGTTCAGTTTTTGCGACCATAGAATTTCCCCTGTATGTCGCGGGGGGTAACATAGAAGGGGGACAGGATGAAGAAGTCATTCACAGTATTCGCCGCGGTCATCGCGATCGCACTATTCACGAACCACGCTTTCGCCGGGGTCAAGTCCGACAAGATCATTTTCGGGGACGACACGGAACAGACGACGGCCGGGGGGAGTGGTTACTACGCTCCCGATTCGATGGTCACGGTCCAGCGTGGGACGAACGATATTCTGTCGGCCGCGAATCTTCGAACAGCATACACGGCCGCGGCCGCTTTGACTCCCGGCGGGAACGCATTGGCGGCAGACAATCGCGCCGTCGTATATATCCCGGCCGGACGCTACGACTTCGGGACAGGCGACGGATCGAATCACGGTCTGGAACTGGACACCGAATTCGTCGATCTGGTAGGAATGACGGGCAACCGTGAAGACGTCGTCTTAACGTCCGCGATCACGGTCGCTTCACGCGGCACGGTCGAACAAACGGCCGACGACGTGAAGATCGGCTTCCTGACGATGGAAATCGTTTCGTCGGTTAGCCCGACTATGCAGAACCCAGATCCAGCCGCCTACTTTCCGGCAACGGCTTTGACAAATACGGTAATGTCTGACGTTATTTGCCTAGGAAACACGTCAATGGGCTATGGTATTCCGATGCGTATTGGAATTGAATATGCGGGAACCTATACACGGGTAGACGGTGGCGGATGGAGCTTTGCAGGGGGCCAGAATATCACAACCAACAGTATTGCAAGCGGAACCTTTACCGATTGCGTAGGTGGGACCAAATCCTTCGGTGCTGGTAATGGTGCCATTGCAAGCGGGGACTTTATTCGGTGCAACACTAGTGGGGGTGGCGAGTGCTTCGGCTCTGGTGGGAATAACAGCGTAGCAAACGGAAACTTCACCGATTGCGTAGGTGGGAATTATTGCTTCGCTTCCGACTGGTCGGGTCAGGACGCAAGCGGTGTATTTATTCGGTGCATCGTCGACGCCTACAGTTTCGGAAACTCCGGCACAGCAAGCGGAACCTTTATCGACTGTGACGGCGGGAGCGCGGGTAGCTTCGGATCGACAGTCGATTCCGGCGCGGTCTTTACAAGATGCTCGCCTATCACCGCAACCCAACTTGACGGAACCGTGAAGAATTGCTACTTCGCCGACGGGACGCTCGTCAACGAAGACGACGAACTCGGGGATCTCGCTTCGTTCCGGGAATGGGGCGAAGGGAAAGACGCGAACGACAATTGGCGAATCGGCGTCGTGAACTCGAACTTCGTGATTCAAGTTCGCGTGTCCGGGACGTGGACAACCGCGACTGAATTCACACGTCCGTAGAAACTGAAACAAAACGGGGCCCCGTCGTCATCGATGACAGGGTCCGCGTTTTACCGGGGGACCTATGTCCCAGGAAGCGATCATCATGGCCCCAGGACATGAACACGACGACACCTTCGCGGAAGCCCTGGGGAACTTCACGATCGACCGTGTGAAGAATCGCCTGAAGCGGGCGAAACATATCATCGATTCGAACGACTTCGCGGACTGTCCGGCGATGGGTATCCGGGACGCCTGGGAAGCCCTTCTGGAAATCCACGAAACGACCGCGGCCGGATTGTGTATCCTGGTCGAACGCCGCGGATCCCGTCATCCCCGGACCTTCACGGATTGGGCCTGGGGTCTGGCCGATCACGCCCCCCTGGCGACGGCCCTGATCTTCCTGTCGATCGTCCTTCTGAAGATCAACGGCCTGGACGTGAAGGATCTATTCTGATGACTGAATTCCGCAAAAGCCCGGATCCGGAAACTATCCCGGCCGAATACTGGGACACGAAACACCCGAAGGCCCCGATCATATACGAAGGGCGATCGATCCCAGGGACCCGGATCCAGTATCCCGTCGACGTCCGAAGATTCATCTGGGCCCCGGACGTCATCCTGGACGCCTTTTCCAGATCCGGGGATCCCTGGATGGAAGCGGCCCGCGAAGCGTCGGGCCCGGACATCGTCGCCTGGATGATTCAGAAATGGGTCGTTCAGAATATCGTCTATGTCGGGGACGAAGACCTTTCCCCGGACCGCGGGGAATTCTGGTTGTTCCCGGCCGAAACCCTGAAGCGTCGTCGCGGGGATTGTGAAGATGGGGCGATCCTGACCGTTTCCCTTTGTCTGGCCCTGGGGATCCCCGCGGACCGGATCCGCGTCGCGGCCGGATGGGTCGACCCTGGCCGGGGGGCCGCGGCCGGGGGTCACGCCTGGGCGACATATCGCCGGGAATCGGATGACGCCTGGGTCGCCCTGGACTGGTGCTATTATCCGGACGCGGACGTCCAGGTCCCGAACAAGATCCCCCTGAAGGGTCGGGACGAATACTTCGCCGGGGATCGGGTCTGGTTTTCATTCAATCACCTTCACGCCTGGACACACGAATCCGCGGTCAGTCTGAAGGGGCGGATCCGGAAAGCTGAAAGGGTCGAAGGATGATCGTGAAGGAAGTCCGCCTGGGATGGACGGCCGGGACCGCGAAACTGTCGAAGCGGATCCGGGCCCTGGACTACGCCCGCGACGAATCTGGAAACCGGATCCCGTCGATGATCAATCACGTCCTTCTTCATTTCATCTTCCACAACGGCCCGGACATGATCGTCGAAGCCCTGTTCGATAAAGGCGTCACGACGTCACCCTTCAAACACCTTCAGACGGCCCTTCAGGACGATCGTGTCCTTCGCCTGATCGAATATGTCCTTCCCCTGGACGAAGACGCCCTGGGGGCGATCTGGACGGCCGCGGAAGCCTTCCACGGGAAAGGATACGACAAGCGACTTCTGATCCTTTATCTGATCTGGGGACGATACTTCGGGAAATCGAAATTCGCGGACTTCATCTTCCGCCTGGACGATCCGGATCGTTTTACTTGCAACGAAACGGCCGTCGGGATCCTGGCGGGCCGGATCCCCCAGATTCCGATCGACGCCCCGAAGGCCTTCACGCCTGAAGGTCTATTCCTGGCCGTCCTGGGAATGTCGTCGCCTATCTATTGCGGGCACTTCCTGACGCCTGGGACGAAACACCTGATCCAGATCGGGGATCCGGCCCTGACGCCCCCGACGATCGCCTGACCTTTCCCCTGGTATCAGCACAAGGCCCGAACCCTGTCGACGTCCTGACGGGGATCCTGGCCCCCTTCCTGGTCATCCCTGGCCCGCCCCTTCCCTGGGGCCGTTTCACGCCCCCGAAAAAAAGATAAAGAAATGCAAAAAAGCTATTGCAAGGGGGAAGGGCCCCCGCTATACTGTCCCCGAAATGAAGAACGGTTCACAACACACGAAGGGGGACGGGATGAACGACAACGCCGCAATGGGGAACACACTGGGGAACGCCGAAAAGGCCTTCGTCAAAGCGAAGAACGCCGAAGCCTTGAAGGTCGCCACGGACTGGGCCCTGAATGAATCCGACGGGAAGATCACCGAAGCGACCGCGAAGATGATCATCGTCCAGGTCGACGGGGATCTGACGGTCGACTGGCACGATCTACAAATCAAAGCGAACAAAGCGGCCGCGAAGATCCGGAAGGGTCTGAAGGCGAAGGCCCCGAAGTCGGCCGCGGATCTGGAATTCGTCACGATCCAGAAAGTGAAGAAGACCCTGGCCGGGAAGAAGACCACGAAGAAAACGGATCCGGCCGTCATCCTGAAGACCGCGATCGAACGGGCCGCGAAGAACTGGTCGATCCATCCGGCCGAAGCCCTGGTCGTCGCGAACACCCTTCGCCCTGAAGACGTCAAAGGGAAGACCGACGAAGAAATGGATCACCTGATCCGGATCGTCCGTCGGGCAATGCGGAAGACTTGTCAACTGTCGAAGAAGTAACCACAAACCACACGACGGGCCCTTCGGGGCCCAGAAGGGAACACCATGAAGAACGGAACGAACAACACGACGACGATCACGATCACACTGAAGGACCCGAAGGGGGACCGGACGACGGTCGCGAAGGTCCGCGACGACTATCACGTCCCGAATGAATGGGGCGACACTGAACTGGACAAAGTCATGGCCCAGGCCTTCGGGGACGACCGCTTCGCCTATCCCGTCCAGATCGACGACGGGCCCCTGGGTCCGACCTTGACGCCTGGACAGGCCTTCGCCTTCCTGGCGGAAGGTCGCGGTCGGATGGGATCGGAAGAACCGTCCGCGGACATCTGGGCGGAAATCGCGGGGATCTGGGGCGAAGGCCCCGTCCCGGCCGCGGACATCCGTCACGACCTGGGCGACGCCCTGGCCGACGAACTGGGCGTCCCGACGGACGCCCCGGATCCGGACACGATGACGAAGTCCGGATTCAAAAGCGAAGCCGAAGAAAACGATCACCTGGACAACGTCGTCGCGATCATGGAAGGAACGGATCCGGAAACGATTCAGCGGGCCGACGGATGGATCCCCCAGGATGACGCGACCGACGCCCAGGTCATGGACGCGATCGGATGGGCCTTCCTGAAGATCGACGAATCTGGAAAGGTCGTCGGATGGTCGTCGGCCGAAGACTGGGATCAGCTTCACGACGAACGGGAACGGGCGACGGACGAACTGGTCATCCGGGCGTCCCAGGGGGACACGGTCGCGAAGGGGATCCTGGACGCCCGGAACCTGAAGGAAGGGGACCGCGTCGCCTATCGCGTCCTTCAGGCGGAACACACGGGGACGATCCTTCCCTGGGCCGGGACCATGCTGAAGATCAAGGCCGACGAAGGCGGGATCCATTACATGAACCGGGACGACGTCAGGAAGGTCGAACTTTATCAGGCCTGGGAAACTGAATTCGACGGATCCGATCCTGAAGCCGACGCGGCCCTGGCGAAGCGGGATCTGGCCGGGAAGGGTAAAGACACGGCCCAGGACGGGAAAACCCCGTCACGGACGAATTTGACGTCTTCCTGGGCGTCCCAGAAGGTCCGGGTCCGGGTCCAGGCGGACACGGGTCAGCAAATGGCCGACACCGCGATCCCTGGTCATCCCCTGGACGTCGCGAAACAGATCCTGGACACGATCGGCCCGGACTTCCTTCAGGACGCGGCCGCGAACCTGGGCGGGATCCATGTTTCCATCTTCATCGAAGACTAACCACACGACACAACGGGGGGCCCTGGACAGGCCCCCCAGAAAGGGGATCAGAATGACGAAAGCACAAGCGACACAACTGAAGCGACGCCTGTTCAAAGCGGGGATCCTGGCGACGGTCGAACCGGACGGGAAACGATGGATCGTCGTCGAAGTCACGGCCGCGAAGAATCACGCCTTTCCGCGGACCTGGGAAACACCCCAGGGAATCACCCCTTCCGGGGCGTGAATAAAAAGATAAAGAAATGCAAAAAGTCTATTGACACCCCGTCCCCCTGGGGTCATAATGCCCGCGACATGAAGAACGGGACACACAACACAAACCACACGAAGGGGGCCGGAATGAAGAAGCTGGAACAGAACGCCTATCGGGAATTCATCGCGACGATCACGGACATCGCAAAGGATGATTGCGGGACCTATTTCGACGACCTGATCGGGACCGAAGCGAAGGTCTGTCAGAACATCGCGAACGACTTCCCCGCCTTTTGCGGGATCTTCACCCTGGACGCCCAGGTCGAAGCCCAGGTCGGACACCTGAAGGCCCAGGCGAAGGAAAAGGACCTGATCCACAAACACGAAATCGCGGCCCTGGAAGACCGGATCGCGGACCTGGAAAAGAACGACGTCCGGACCCTGGTCGCCCGGAAGGCGGAACTTCTTCGGAAGCTGGACGCGGTCGAAGGGATCAAAGCGGAACTGGACGGGATCCAGAACGCCCTGGAAGGATGACAAAAAAAGGGGCCCCCGAAGGGGCCCCCCCCCACACGACGGGGATTGAACGGACGGCAACAACCTACACGAAAGCGACGACGATGAAAACACTTCTTTCCTTCTTTGACTACTCCGGAGCATGGTCCAGGCCCTTCTGGGATTCTGGAAAATGGGACGTCTATAATTTCGACCTGAAGGATGGGGACGACATCCGGGACCTGGATTCGGCCGAAGCTTGTTTCGAACGATGGGACACGATCGACGGGATCCTGAGCGCGGTCCCTTGCACGGACTTCAGCGTTTCCGGATCGCAATACTGGCCCGCGAAGGACGCGGCCGGGACAACCGCGGAAGCCCTGGAACTTCTTCAGATCAGTTTCCAGATCGTCGATCTGTTCCGGCCGACGGATCCGGACTTCTATGACGACGGGGGATCCTTCTTCTGGGCCCTGGAAAACCCTGTCGGCCGCTTGCCGTCCCTGGTCGACGTCTGGCCTTGCGCGGACCTGGACGAACAGGCCGGGGGCCCTGGCGGATTCTACGGATGGACCGACGCCCCCTTCCGCCCCCAGTATTTTCAGCCCCACGAATTCGCCGGACACCTGAACCCGTCCCAGGACATCCTGGACGAACTGGACCGGATCCGGAAAAAGGGCGGGGCCGATGTCACGGCCGCGGAAACTGAATTCGTCGTCGACTGGAACGCTTACACGAAGCGGACCGGACTATGGGGCGACTTCAAATTCCCGACGAAGCGATCGATCGATCCGGTCCGATGCTGCAAACAGGGATCCCCCCTGATGCGCCTGGGCGGGAAGTCGGACAAGACGAAGGAACTTCGGTCAAACACTCCGGAAGGCTTCGCCCAGGCCTTCTTTGAAGCTAACGGGCAATAGAAAGGGACGGACATGAAATCAGTATTCGATCGCGCCTGGATCATGGCGGAAGGGCTTCCCATTGTGGAAAGCTATCACGGGGGCCTGACGCTTCGGGCCCTTCACTATCAACTGGTCGCCTTGGGGATGACGAACGACATCCGGCACTATAAGAAAGTCGTGTCCGCGATGATCGCGGCCCGATGGTCGCGGGACCTGTCCTTCGACGCCTTCGTCGATCACGACCGGGAAACGATGGGGATCACCGAAGCCGACGAAACGAACGTCGCGGAAGCGGCCGCGAAGGCGAAGTCCCAGATCCGGATCTGGGCGACAAGCTATTCGAAAAACCGATGGGAAAATCAACCCATATTCCCCGAAGTGTTCATCGAAAAGAAAGCCCTTCAGACGGTCTTCGAAAGGCCCTGTCTTCATTGGGACGTCGCCCTGAACCCTTGCAAGGGATATCCGTCGATCACGTTTCTGAATGACGCGGCCGTCCGCTTCCGGGACGCCCAGGATCTAGGGAAGGATCCCGTCATCCTTTACTTCGGGGATTACGACTGTTCCGGGGAAGATATTCCCCGATCGATAGGGGAATCCCTTTTCAAGATGGGGGTCAGTGTCGAAGTCCGACGGATCGCCCTGATGGAAGATCAGGTCCTGGACTGGAACCTTCCCCCGGCCCCGACGAAGTCGAAGGATTCGCGGGCCGCGAACTGGGACGGGATCGGACAGGTCGAACTGGACGCGGTCCGGCCTGAAAAGATCAAGGACCTTCTGGAAGGGGCCCTGGAAGATGTTTTCGACCGGGACCTATATGAAGCCCTGAAAGACGAAGAAGATCGCGAACAAGCGGAATTCCGGGCAGAACTGAAAGCCGACTTCGCGACGCTTCTGGATTGAATAAAGACTTGCAAAGATAAACGGATATAAATATCCTATGATTCATGTTCACACAACACGACACACTGACCGCGGCCGGGGGACGATGTCTTCCGGGGAAAGGCTTCGCGTTCGAAGCCTTGCGGGATCGGTCTGTCATCACACGAAAGGGGCAACCATGCCGAAAGCAACAGGGACGACCACGATCGGACTTCCGATCACCACAAGCAAAGAAGATCAGCGTCTTCGTCGACGTCTGGACAAGCTGAAACTGAAAAGGGGTCTACGAAGCCGGACGGCCCTTCTTCGGATCTTGATCCAGGAAGACGCGGACCGTCAGGGGATCCGATGATCCGGGTCGAAGACGTGTCCCGGATCCTGAAGACCGATCTGGAAAAGCGTCCGCCTGTCGTCAGGACCTGGATCCTGGCCGTCGCGGTCGCGGCCCTGGTCGTCGCCCTGGGGATCATGGGGGCCCGATGCTTCGATCATGAATCCTATCCGGCCCCGGCCGGGACAATGCACACGAACGGACACTGAACAACACACAACACACGAAGGGGAATCGAACATGAAGATCCTATCACTGGAAGCGGAACGGATCCGACGCCTGAAGGCCGTCCGGATCAACCTGAACCCCGAAGACGAAGGCCCTGTCTTCATCGTCGGGAATAATGACGAAGGCAAATCGACGACACTGGATTCGATCCTGATGGCCCTTTGCGGGGGCCGGATCGCGGATCCGATCCGTCGCGGGGAAACCCAGGGGGAAATCCGGATCGCCCTGGGCGACGATGAAGTCGACCTGACCGTCCGGAAGGTATTCAAGGAAGGACAGGCCCCCCGTCTGATCGTGAAGACGGCCGACGGGATGGTCGGGTCCCAGGCGTCCCTGGACAAGCTTGTCGGGGCCATAGGGATCGATCCGGTCGCCCTGGCGAACATGGATCCGATCAAACAGGCCGAAGCGGTCCAGGACGCCCTGGGGATCGACCTGGGGGATCTGGACAGGCGATTCGCGGACGTCTACGAATCCAGGCGGAAGGGAAACGTCTGGATCCGGGATCAGAAGGGAACCCTGAAGGCTTTCGATCCGGATCTGGACAACGCCCCGGACGAAGAAGTCGTCGTCCAGGACCTGATGACGGATCTGGAAACGATCGCGGCCCAGGGGGAAGCCCGGAAGGACGGGGAACGGGAAGTCACCCAGGCCGTCGACGCGGTCGAAGCTTTCCAGATCCGGGCCCGGACACAAGCGGAACGCCTGGACAGTCTTCGGAAGTCCATGAAGGACGCGGAAGACGAATATCAGCGGACCCAGAACGACATCAAAGCGGCCCAGGACGAACAGACCGCGGCCGAAGACCGTCTGACGAAGGTCGACATCCCCGCGGATCCGGAACCGATCAAGGCCCAGATCGCCCAGGCGGAAACGGTGAACATCAACGTCCGGGCGAAGAAGGCGAAAGCGGCCCTGGCCGTCCAGATCGACAAGGCGGAAGCGAAGGTCCTGGAATTCACGAACGAACTGTCCGGGATCGAACAGGCGAAGAAGGACAGGATCGCCCAGGCGGGCCTTCCTGATGGCCTGGAAGGGATCGGATTCGATGACACGGGCCTGACCTTCGAAGGCTTCCCCCTGGCAAACCTGGGGACCGGGAAACGCCTTCGGGTCGCGACCCAGATCGCGATCGCGATGAATCCGAAACTGAAGGTCCTTCTGATCAAGGCCGGGAACGACCTGGACCGGAACAACCTTCGGGCGATTCTGGAAACCGCGGAAGCGGCCGACGCCCAGGTCTGGATCGAATCCGTCTTCAAGCGGGACGCCTATGGACCCGAAGTCGAAATCGTCGACGGGACCGGGGAATTCGGGGAAGCCCCGGATCTGGAAACGGATCCGAAGATGAAGCCCGCGGACGACGGGGCCGAACTGACCGAAGAAGTCAAAGCGGCCCAGGCGAAAGTCGAAAAGGCCCAGGCCGAAACGAAGAAGGCCGCGAAGAAGACCGACGCGGATCTGATCCGGGAAGAACTGGCGAAGCGAAACGCGGCCCAGGAAGCCGAAGACGACGCGGAACCGAAGCCCCCGGCCTTTGAACTGTTCAACTAGGGAAACCCCGTCAGGGGGCCCTTCGGGGCCCCCAGAAAGGACGTCAGACGTGAAGATCTTCTTTTCAAAGACATCGTCAGGCCTGGACACCCAGGCGACGACCGATCAGGCGAAGGCGGACGCCTTTGAACACGATCACCGGGGATCTGGACCGGAAACCTTCGAAGCGGATCTGGACATCCGGATCCCCGTGAACCCCGAAACGGTATCCTGGGGCGGACATTCCCGGCCGACGATCGAAGCCCTGGTCGAAGGCCTGACCCTTCCGACGGACGACATCGCGAAGACGACTTGACGGTCAAATGATAAACGGATATAAATTGAATTCGGATCGCCCAGGGGTCCGACGGACACGGAGCAACGGCCGAACCTGGGACGGCCGGAACATCACACGAAGGGGGTCAATATGACCACACCGAACGACGGGGCACACGTCCCCGAAATCCTTCCCGCGGAACGCGACGGGGGATCACTCACGACAACCGGATCGACCGCGTTGTCCCTTGCACACCTGAAGGAAATGGAAGCGGCCGTCGACACCCGCGTCCAGCTTCTTGACCGGATCAAAGCGGTCATCGATCACCGCGTCAGTCCGGACTGTTTCGATCGTTTCGAAGACCCTGGGAAGGGAATGACGATCCGACGGAATAAGAACTATTCGGACGTCGTCGCCGCGACGATCGGGGCGTCCTTCGCCTATCTGAAGGACCCGGACGGTCGACCCTTGTTCACACGGGTCAACTACCAGGACGACGTCGGGCCGTACTATGTTTATGAATGTTTCGGAATCGCGTCGATCCCTGGGATGGTATCGATCGAATGTTCTGGGGCCGCGTCTTCGCGGGACAAATTCCTTTCCCGCGGTGGGAAGCTGGACGTGTCCGAAGTCGACGAACGATTCATCCGTCAGATGGCCGCGACCGAATGTCGGAAGAAAGGGATCCTGGCCCTTCTGGGCCTGTCGGGCGATTCGAACGAAGAAGAAATGAACCGCGTCGGGAAGAACGCCGGATCCATGAAGGGACACACGTTCCAGAAGGGATCCCAGGGGGGGAACACGGACAACGGGGAACAGTCTGATCAGAAGGGCGAAATCGCCCGAATGTGTCAGGCCCTTCTTCAAGCCGGATTCACCCGCGAAGGCCTTCCGCAACCGACGACGGCCGACGCGGTTTGTCAGACGATCACCACGTCCGACAAATTCAAGGGATGGCGATCGATCAAGGGCATTTCCGCGAACGGTCTGAAGATCACCTTCGAACAAGTGAAGAAGACCTTCGAATCCGTCGTCGGATCCCAGGCCGCGGATCCGGCCCCGGCCCAGGAAGCCCCCCAGGATGGTCCGCCCCCGGACGGGACGCCCCCGGCCGATGGTGGGGAAGATCTTCCCTGGTAATCATTCACACGGGGCCCCTGGGATTCGCCTGGGGGCCCCACAACACCACAACACACGAAAGGGGGGACCCTATCATGGGAAACCTGAAAAAGAGCGAAGCGAAGGCCCAGGCGGAAGCCTGGAACACTGAACACCCGCGGGCGACCGAAGTGTCCGTCATGGGGGACGACGGGGCCCGATGGATAGGCGTCATCGTCGAAGGGGCCCAGGTCCTGGGGAAAGTCGCGGACGGCCTGTCGATCGTCGCGAAGATCATCCGGGGGACCCTGGATGTCCTGGACGTCGAAGAAGTCACGCCGGAAGGCGATCGTCGCGTCGTCACGGCCCAGGCCGACGTCCTGGTCGACGTCCCGGTCGGGCGGATCCGGAAACGGGCGATCGAAAAGAAGCGGGTCACGAATCCCCTTCGCGTCGAACTGACGACGGACGAACGCCTGGAAGCCGGGGACAAGATCGCGGACGCGATGGCGACGATCCAGGCCCGGAAGTCGGATCTGGACACGGTGAAGAAGAAGATCCAGTCCGAAGTCCAGGCCGCGGAATCCACGATCGAAGCCGAATCGGAACGCCTTCGGGCCGGATACGAAGTCCGGTCTGTCGATTGCGATCAGATCACGGACTTCGACAAAGGAATCGTCACTGAAATCCGGAAGGACACCGGGACGATCGCGAACGAACGGGCGATCCGATCGGAAGAACGGGCCCGCGAACTGACACTGTTCCCGGAACTTCACGCCCAGGACGGTCAGGAAGGGGTCCAGGATGGCGATGACGGGGCGAACGGGGACACGGACACCCAAACACCCGCGGAACCGTCCGGGAAGCCTGAAGGGGCAACCACGAAGCCGGAAGACGTCGACGAAGGTCACGTCGAAACGGCGATCCAGGTCCTGAAGGAAACGAAGCGGGCGTCGACATCGTCGATCCAGCGTCGCCTGAAGATCGGATTCGCGGCCGCTTGTCGCGTCATGGACGTCCTGGAAGAACGGAAGATCGTGTCGCCCCCAGGACCGGAAGGCGGGGCCCGCGACATCCTGGTCGACCTTGACACCGAACCCGAAACGGAATAGAACATCAATCACGGGGACGGCCGTTCAAGGTCGGACGGTCGTCCCTGAAAACTGGAATCGACCTAACCACACGAAAAGGGGCAATCATGCCAGAACTGACACACGTTCCCACGGAACAGATCCCAAACATCGCCCAGGCGATCCGCGACAAGCGGGACAACGAATCCCAGACCTATCCGGTCCGGTCGACATACGCTTCGAAGGTGGGTCATCCCTGTCTTCGTTCCCTGGTCTATCATCGAACCTTCTGGGACCTTCTTCGGGACCCTGACGCGGGTCTGATGGGGATCTTCAGACGGGGGCGGAACATAGGCGAAGACATCGTCCTGGAAGCGAAGGAAGCCCTGAAGGCTATCCCAGGGGCGGAAATTCTGGAACAGGAAGTCCAGATCCCGCCGAACGAATTCGATATCGGGGGCCGGATCGACTTCACGCTTTCCTTCCAGATCGAAGGACAGGCCCGACCGATCCGGATCCCGGTCGAAGCGAAGTCGATGCACGACGGATATTTCGGGAAGCTTCCGGAAGACGACGTCGACGCGATCGAATGGATGTTGAATCATTCGTCCGCCTATATGCGATGCTATCCCGTCCAGATCGCGACCTATATGCACTTCAGACGGATCGACGCGGGCCTGATCTTCATCCGGTCCGCCCAGTCCTACGAAGACCGCCAGATCCTGATCACGCGGGACGCGGTCGACATGGACGTCATCCTGGAAAGGGCCGTCGAAATCAAGGAACGGACCGCGAAGATCCTGGAAGCCCGCGGGACCTGGGACACGGATGAACCGTCTTCCGCGATTCTGGAAAAGGTCGAAGACTTCCTTCCTGGTCGGATCGACTTCGATCCGGGGATCTGCGCGAAGTGTGACTTCCAGCCCTGGTGTGTCCCGGACATCACACGGGCCCAGGGAATCATCGATCGCCTGTCGGACGATGACCTGAACGAAGACTGTCAGATCTTCACGGACACGAAGGACCCGCGGGACGCCTATGAAGCGGCGAACAAGCGGATCCTGGGACACGGGAAGGCCGTCATGATCGACGAAAAGCCCGGATCCGGAAAGGTCCTGATCACGAAGGACTTCGGGATCACCCTGAAGAAGACCGCGAAGTCCGTCACGAAGAAGGTCCTTCCCCTGGAAGACGTCCTGAAGGGTCAAGGCGATGACTGACGAATCTGGAAACGGTATCCTGGACCTGTTCCCGGAATCGCTTCCAGACGTCCCCAAATGGATCCAGGCGAAGGACCTGGATCCAGACGGGGGGGCCTTCGGGCTTCCCCTGGGGGACTGGATCGAATTCGACGAATGGCGTCACACGGCCGCGGGCCGCGAAATCGCAAACCTGACCGTCCGCTATTCCCTTCAGATGAAACGCCGGGGATGGAAGACCTTCGGGATCGAAGCGATCGTGAACCGGATCCGATGGGAACAGGCCCTGAAACACGGGCCGGACGGTGAAGGCTACAAGGTGAACAACAACTGGAAAAAACGCCTTGCGATCTGGACGATGACGCGGGACGATGAACTTCAAGGATTCTTCCGACTTCGGGGGAACGCTTAATCACACAAGGGGGCAACGTGGCAGCACGGAAAACACTATTCATTCCAGGATGGGATGAACACTTCGAAAACGCACAAAGCCGGAAATATGATTCCCTTTCATGGGTCCCGTTTCCGAACGCACACGACGGGAACGGATTCGCACGGGTCGCGACCCTGGGGGATCCTGACGCCTGTCGAATCTTCACGGCCTTCATCCTGATCATTCAGGTCGCGGCGAAGATGCCGATCCGCGGACTTCTATGGGACAAGGGGGAACCCCTGGACACGGAAGATCTGGCGATGAAGACCCGATTCCCGAAGGCGATATTCGACGACGCGATTCCGATCCTGACGGGCCGGAAGATCGCCTGGATCGCCTGGGGAAAGGTCGACGACGACGGGACCCCGGACCCAGACACGACCCAGACACTGGGATCGAACTGGTCGTCCGCTACCAGTGAACGACCAGCGACTGGTCGTCCGGTATCCCGAAAGAAAGAACCGAAAGGAAAAGAAAGAAATGAACCGAAAGGAAGCGTCGGGTCGGATGATAAATCATCTTTTTCTTCGGAAGACATTCTGACGCTATCGTCCGGGACAATAATGGATCCGAACATGGATCCGATCGAAGTCGCCTTCGCGATCACCGAAGAAGACCGGAAGTCTGAATCCGGAAAACGGGCCGCGGGATTCTACCGGAAAGCCCTGAAGAAGATCGGGGACCATAGCTTCCGCGGGATCCTGGACACCTTCGCGGCCGAAATCCGGGCGGGGGAAGATGCCCGCAACCGCGGGGCCGTCCTGACGAACAAGCTGAAAGGGGCGATGAAATGAAAGAAGGCGACACGGTCAAGGTCGACCGGAATGACAAGCGGACCGAAGGATGGGCCCAGGGGATCGTGAAGACGGTCGTCGGCCCCTATGTGAAGATCGTCCTGGGACTGAAGAAGGAAGTCGTCCTTCGGGTCGATGAAGTCGAAGCCTGGAACCGGGAAGGGGGTCTGAAATGATTCTGGCCTGTCATGTATGCGGGGGAATGGAACCTGGGATCCTGGCCCTGGCCGGGGTCGCCTATTGCGCGGCCGCGTCGGCCGTCGGCCTTCATCTTCGCCGGACAAGGAAGATCCCGGACGGGGAAACCGCGGAACGCCTGGGCGGGGAATTGATCTGTCGATCCTGTCGCCTGGACGTCTTCAACGGTTGCGCCTGTTATCATGGGGAATGGCTTTGTCGCGACTGTCACGAATGGACATATCCGTTTCACTATGACTTCGAAGACGGTTGTCAGACTTGCGGATCGAAGGACGTCGTCCGCCCTGGATCCAAAAAGGGAAGGGGGGGGACTACAGGGGGGGGAAGGGTTTTCAGTCCCTTCTGGATGAACCTGGGGATCCTGAAGGCGAAATGGACGGTCCTGTCGATCACTGGATCCTGGATCCTATTCGGCCGGGATCTGAAGGCGTCGATCTGGTCGAAGCGGATCCGGAAGGCGATCCGGGGCCGAAGGTCGAATCCGAAGCCGAAGGTCTGTCTGAACTGTCTGGACGTCCGACGCGGCCGGGACTGGATCCACACCTATCGGGACGACGGAACCGGGGACGCGGAAGCGGTCGATCAGTGTTTCAGATGCGGGGAAATGGATTCGGATATGATGGACTTCGACGTCGCCCTGGGGATCTTCCTGGGGACGCGGAAAAGCACGGAAAAAGAAAGGGGGGCCTGATGCCCTTG
>Ga0208299_1000389_pt1 | contig 41265 bp, 45 predicted proteins | sample 15_taG_FD_184089 | JGI IMG/M metagenome (GOLD analysis project Ga0208299, IMG submission 184089) | Marine viral communities from the Subarctic Pacific Ocean - 15_ETSP_OMZ_AT15312 metaG (SPAdes) (version 2) | ecosystem: Environmental > Aquatic > Marine > Oceanic | place: Pacific Ocean | collected... | reverse complement strand
CAATGGGTCATGGACACCGAGACCAACGGGCTCGAGGTCCGGGGTCCCGACGCCAAGCACTACGCATGGTGGATCGGCCTGATGCCCTTGGGTGGGCAGCACTGCTTCATCGTGTCCCGGGACGAGTACGAGGAGTGGGGACTCGAGGAGGTGTTTACACGCCTTCGCTTCGTCGGCCACAACCTGCGGTTCGACTTCCATGCCCTCGACCTGATCCCGGTCGAGCCCTGGTGGGACACGCTGCTGCCTCTCTACTACAAGAACACCGCTGGCCGCAAGTCGATGGACCACGTGGCTGCAGTCTACGGGTGGCCCAACATCCCGACGCCGGCACTGCTGAAGCAGGGCAGGATTGCAGAGGTACCCGAGCAGGATCTCTGTGAGTACCTCGCCAACGACTTGCTCGTGTCGAGCCTGATGGCCCAGAAGTTCGGGGCCAAGCAGCGCGACGAGGATTGGCGCACCGAGCAAGCCCTCTTGCGCATGGAGAACCGTGGGCTGCGCCTGATCCCCGAGCGGCTGGCGGCGGTCGAGGCCGAGGTGGATGCCAGCATCCTTGCCCTGGAGGACGAGCTGGCTGCAGCCGGCATCGATGCCGACACCGTACGCTCGCCGATGAAGGTGGGCGAGTGGCTCATGGCCAACGGGAGAACCCTACCCCGAACCAAGAAGACCAAGCGGCCGAGCACCAACGCGCTTACCATGAACCGCCTCATCGAGGGCGGCGATGCCTTGGTGGCAACGATCGTCGAGCACCGCAAGACCCTGAAGCTGCGGTCGTCGTTCACGCTGCCGCTGGCGGCGAAGGCCAGAGACGGCATCCTGTACCCCGAGACGCGGAGCACCATGACCGTCACCGGGCGCTTCTCCTGCGCTGACCCGAACCTTCAGCAGATCCCGAAGCGGGGGCCTGTGGGCAAGGCGATCAGGCAGTGCATGACCTCGCCGGACAACACCGGCATCATCGCCTGTGACTACAGCCAAGTGGAGCTACGGGTGGCTGCGGCCCTGGCCAACGAGCCCGTTCTCCTCGAAGCCTTCGCCGCTGGTCGGTGCCCGCACCGCGAGGTGGCGGCTGTCATGCTGTCTAAACGCCCTGACCAGATCACCGACGAAGAGCGGTTCGGGGCCAAGGCGGTCAACTTCGGCATCCTCAACGGGATGGGAGCCAAGCGACTGGCCATCGAGCTGAAGGTCCACAAGGCCAAGGCACAGCGGTTCCTCGACGACTACCTGACCAACCTACATCACCTCAACGAGTGGATGGGCGGGGTCTGGCAGGAGGCGGCAGCGTACTTCATTGTCCGCAACGAAGGTGGGCGCACCCGAGTCTTCGGAGGCAACGACGACACCCGGCCGGGGATCAGTATGCGGGTCCAAGGGACCGCTGCCGAGATCATGCGCAAGGCGCTGGTCGCGGTTGAGGGGGCAGGCCACGAGCCCTTGCTCTCGGTCCACGACGAGGTGCTGACCGGAGGAGTGTCAGCAACCAAAGCCCAGGCGGTCCAAGAGGTTATGGAGGAAGCAGCGAACAGCGCTTTCCCCGAGGCCCTTGGTGCGGTACGCTTTACCGCCGAAGCGACGACTGGCCCCACATGGGGCGACGCATGAACGACGACGATCAAACGATCCAGACCATCATCGACAGACAGGTGCGCAAGCTCCTGACGGAGATGGACGAAAGAACACCCAGGGAAAGGGAGGCCCTGGCTGGTGCCGTAGAGAAGCTGTTGAGGGCTAAACCCCTTGCCGGCGACAGCGGTTTTTCCCTCCTAGACATTCTCAAGCAAGCGGAGAGCGGCCCAAGAGCCGACGACTAACCATGAGTGACTTCGACCCCGATGCCCTGCTGAACACCACCCTCACCGAGGACGAGTTCGAGGGAAAGAAACCCCGCACGCCGGAGGGTTCCTACCCCGGCTGCACCATCGTCGACGTGCGCGCCTTCGAGCCGCACGAGCAGGCCAAGGAGAAGGGCACCAAGGCCCGGCTCCTGGTGACCTTCGACTGCGACGCCTACGACGGCGACCTCGCCAAGTACGTCAACTTCAAGGAGGTCAACGGCCCCCGTTCGACCTACATGAAGCTGATGAAGGCGGTCTGGCCCGACAAGGAGGTGGCCGTCACCAAGGCCCCCCGTGACCTGATCGGCGAGATCGTCGACGTGTCCGTCTTCCACGAGACGGGCGACTTCGGCGACTGGGACGAGTTCCGCTTCACCCCGCCCCGCTAGGGCAGGAGCGAGCGGACTACCGTGGGCAAGGTGTCTCTCTGCGGAGGGGCACCTTGCTTTTGTTGCCACACCTGACCACAGAGATACCCCTATGACCTTCCTCCCCAAGCCGGCGAAGCCCTACCCCACCTGGGCCAAGTTCGTTCAGGCTCTTCACACCCACGGGCTGTCCATCAAGAACATGGACACCGCTGCCCTGAACCTCGCCCTCGTCGAGATCCCCGGCCTGATCTTCGACGCGATGTCCCAGCGCAACGAGGCCAAGGTGATCCGGCCGTCGGCCTTCCTGGCCTGCGCTCGGCAAACCTTCTACGCCCACCAAGGACAGCCGTCTGGCGACATGCCCGACAACATCGGGACCACGTTCGCTATCGGCCACGTGCTGCATCAGCTCTCCTACGCTGCCCTCCAGTCAGCCATGCCGCCCGGGTTCGTCGGGTTCTACGAGCTGCCGGTCACCCTGCCCGACTGGTGGCCCAAGGACGCCATGAAGTACAACCAGAAGGGCACCGTCGACACCCTGCTCAAGGTCACCGACAGCGAAGTGGCAGCGGACTACCTCGCAGCTGACGTCATCGAGGCGCACCCCAAGCAGCTCGTTGACTTCAAGAGCATGGGTGGGTTCGGGTTCAAAAAGCACGGCAAGGCCCTGTTCGACCACGACCCCGATGGGTTCGGCTACATCAGCCAGCTCACGGTCTACGCTGACTCGCCCGGGGTGGACTGCCTGGGCAGCGGCGCGATCATGGCCGGCATCAACCGGGACAGCCTGACCCAACCCCTGAAGCCCCGCCTCGTCACGGCCGACGTACTCGAGGCCGAGAAGGCCCGCCTGATCGCTGCCTTCGAGGCAGCAGCCAACCAGGAGGACCCAGGAGAGGAGTTCCTCATGCGGCACGACGACGCTGCCAACTTCTTCTGCGGCCGAGGCAGCGGCAAAGGCTACTGCGCGTTCAAGGAGGTGTGCCGTGAGCAACCCTCCCGTTGAGCCGTCGCCCTCTGCCAAGATGCTCGTCACGCAGCTCCAGGCAATGCCTGACGTGTCGCTGCTCTCGTTGATCCGCCTCATCACCCACATCATGGATGAGCGCCGACAGGAAGAGCAGGGCAGCGAGGTAGACCAATGAGCGGCCAGATCCAGTCGATCGTCGACGAGCGAGGCGAGGAGTACGGCCACCCCTTCGTCAACCACACTCGTACCGCCCGCCTCTGGAATGCCTACCTCGCCAACCGGGACGGAGGCAAGCCCTTGGACCCCCTCGACGTCTGCATGTTCAACATCCTGCAGAAGATCAGCCGGAGTCAGGAGGGCCACCCGTCGGTGGACACCCTCCAGGACATCGCCGGCTACGCCGTGAACGCACAGATCGTGTGCGACACCGAGTCTAGTCGCCCGACCCGCGACTAGCGTCGTCAGCGAGGTAGCGTAGCTCCTTGCTGTAGGCCCTGGCCCGGGAGTGCAGGCGATCGATCTCTCGATGGATTTCCCTGTGCGTCCCGGCCTGGGTCACCTTGAACAGCGTCCGGCCGTAGTCCTGCGCGTCAGCAGAACCAAGGGACCGCCGGAACAAGTCTTCCTCGACCTCGGACAAGAGAATGAGCTGCTTGTGGCGTGTAAACGCCAGGGCGGAGGCGATCACCGCGACCTCTGGATCGGCCATGTCCAGCTGGTACCGCTCGGCATAGTGTTCAGCCAGCTTGAGGGTGTTCAGCCGGATGATCGCCAGCCCTTCGACCTTACCGAAGCGCTCGACCGCCATGTCTTCAGGTGAGGACAACCGCTCGAGCTTCGGGGCAGTGGGCTTACTTTTGCGCTGGGGCTGGGACATAGCTTCTCCGTTGTCGCTCCTGGATGCGCATGGCTAGGTCGAAGTCAGGCACCAGGAGACAGTCGATGTGCGTGAAGCCCAGACCACGTGCTGCCTCGACCCGGTTCGTGCCGCCGCACACCACGTTGAGCCAGGGACGGTCAGGGATAGACCGCCCAGTGGTCCCCCATTGCTCGTGCTGCGCGATCAGATCTTCACGCGGAATGCGCACGACGATCACGGGATGCCGTAGCCCGCTCTCGTCGATGGACCGCTGTACCCCCGCAACGAAGGTCTGCACGTGGCGCACAGGGCAGAACAGCTCATCTAGTTTGAGTGCCCTCACCTCGAAGTCTGCCAACACACATCCGGTGTAGGCAAGCCGAGATACCCTGGACGCAACGTGGAGCTTCTTCATGCCGCCGGCACCGCCTTGGAGAACAAGAGCAGCCCGATGAAGGTGGCATCATTCTCGTGCGACGTCGAGCTGGTTGTCCCGAGCAGCGCCTCGACCGCCTTCTTCACATGCGACTTGCGTGGGATGAAGCTCTTGTCCCAGGGCATGTCCAGGGTACGACAGACCCCTCGCTTGAGGGAGATCGGCGAGGCGTGTCGCATGGCCATGTCCTTTTGCTGCGCCCAGCCCACGATGATCGAAGTCACGGCCCAGAGGAAGGCAGTGGTCTTGATGTTGCCGGGCAGGATGGGCGGGGTCTCGCAGGCCACGCCCTCGATGGGCCCGTACTCGCTGTGCAGCGCCTCGAGTCGAGGCACGAGGAACTTGGCGAAGGCCATCGGTGCAGTCGCTCGACCAACGGCCATGTTCTTCGACCACAGCAGCTCGACCTTCGACGAGTCTTCCTCATCGATGCGCAGGACAGAGAGGCCCAGGTTCTTGTACCCGGGATCGACACCCAGGACGATCATTGGCCAGCTGCCTTGCGCAGCTCTTGGACTTCGAGGTCGCGGCGGCGGGTGCTGTTCCGGTGGACGTGTAGCCCGCCGACGCCGGCGACCGTCGTGCCGGCTGCTCCCAAGAGCAGCTCGAGCCACCCCATGGGGCCCTCGCCGACCTTCTCGCTGACGGTGTCCACGGTAGCTACCACATCGGCGATGCGCCCGTCGATGGCGTCCACCGTCTTGTCCACGGTGCCCTTGAGTTCCGCGAGCAGCTCGGCCCGAGCCAAGCCGATGTCAGCCTGGGTGGGCGCATCGTCCGCCCGCTGCTCGAACTTGGCGAAGGCGTCAGCGAAGCCGGCGGACATGTCGGTGAGGTCACCACGGGTAGCGACGCAGGAGGAGGAGAGCGCCGCAAGGAGTACGACAAGGATCAGGTGTCTCATTGCTCTTGAGGTGTGTAGGGAGGAGGTAGGACGAAAGGAGTCAACTCGTTGCGTTCGGCCCAGGCGTCTACGGCCGTTTGGGCAAGGACATGGTACATCAAGGTGTCGCTCCGCCGCCACCGATCCCCGACGAAGCCGTTGAGGCTCTCCTCCAGGGCTTCGACGCGGGTGTTCGTGCCAATGATGCTGTTGTCGATCCGCTCGACCCACTTGCCCGCCTTGTAGATGAAGGTGATGAGCGCGAGGACGAGGGCCACATTGACAGTGATCCCTACCCCGAACTCGCGGCGCATCTCGCGCACGACGGGAGCAGAAGAGGGAGGCGTGTCGGACTTAGGCATGGTACTAGTCGGTCTTCTGTTGGGAGTCGGCTTGGATCTGACCCAGACTGGTGGTCAGCGTACGGACGTGGTCGAGGAGTCGCTCACGCTTGCCCTCGTCCTCGGTGGCTGCGGCTCGGAGCTGGAGCTTCCGGACCTCTTTGCGGTAGGCCATGATCGCCTGCTGAAGCTCGTGCTGGGGCTTCACCTTGCGCAGGCCAAGGCCGAAGTTGCTGTCCGTGAGCCACGACTCGAGCGGGGTGTAGTCGACGTAGGGGGAGCCCTCCTCCTTCGACGGCACCTTGCCCGCGATCTGGGCAGCGATCTTGATTGGCCAGATTATGTTGACCGCGTCGCCCCACAGGTCAGGTGCCCCTCCCTGGGTGCGCTCGCCCTGTGGCACCATGTTCTTCCAGCCTAGCATGCTGGCCACGCCACCCACCGAGGTGAGGCCGGCGTCACTCTGCGCCTTGATGAGGTCACGCGGATCGACCGAGTCGATGCCGGGCATGATCTCGGCGGCAGGCATCACGATGCGGTCAGCGAAGGCGGCGAGCATCCCGGCCGCTTCCATGTTGGCGTTCAAACGCCCCACGTCGAGGCGCATGTCGCCTAGAACCAAGGTGGGGCGACCCTCTTGCGAGGCCAAGAGCTTCTGGTCGCGCATGGTGTGAGCCAGAACCGAGAGCTTCTTGGGGTCCTCGGCGAAGCGTGCCCAGGCCCACGGCATGTAGTGGCGAGGGAAGGCGTAGTACACCGAGAGGCGCTTCATGTAGTTGCGCTCGAACGGCGTGAGTTTCTCGTAGGGGACGTGCGCCTCCTTGGCGATCTCGATGGCACGACGCATCGGGTGGCCCTCTCTCACCAGCGCAAGGGCTGTCGCTGTCCGGTTGAAGACCTCCGAGGTCTCGCTGACGTTGCGCATCCGTTCGAGGGTGCGACCGGGGAGCCCCTTGATTCGCCCACCCAAGGTGGGCTCGAGCGCGTCCATCTTGATGCGCACGAGGTTCTCGCCGACCGTCCGCGAGCCACGGGTCAGGGAACTAGCGAAGGTGCCATACAACTCCATCTCGCCCGCAAGCTGCAAGAACTCCACGAGGTCCGTCTCGGTGCCGTCAGCGTGCTTGATGACGAGCGACTCGATCTCATCGATGCCGGCATCCTGTAGCGCATCGAGGTGCTTGGCGAGGTCGCCGTTGCCTTGCATCCGAGCAAGGCGCTGGATCTCGGTGCGGTTGCCCTTGAGCAGGGAGAGGACCCCGTTGCTCACCGTCTCGTCGGTGCCGAGCATGTCGCCCAACGCGCCGGCCGCTTGAGCGAGGCGCTGCTGGTTGCCGCCCATCAGGCGCATGGTGTCGACGTAGGCGGCAGCGACGTTCTTCGGTGAGGCCCCGGCCAGCATCGTCTGGAACACACCGCTGGTCAGGTTGGCGATGTGGAAAGGCAACCGGAAGATCGTCTGGAACGTCTTGATCAGGTAGTTGACCGAGTCGAAGGTGCGGAGCGCGGGCGCAGTGACCTCGTGGACCTTGGCCGAGGCCTTGATCGCCGACGCCATCAGGTTCTGTGCCCCGAAGACCACGTGCCGGCCGAGCAGCCCTTCGGCCTGTCCCCCTTGGAGGACGCCCTGGAAGATGCTCTCGTGCAGGTCGGAGCGCAGGCTGGCCTTGGCGAAGTTCTGGCCGAGCGTCGGGGTGTAGCCCAGGGCTTCCAGCTCGTCGGCCGCGCCCAGATCAAGGAGCCCGAAGCCGGTCTCATCAAGCATGGCGGTGGGCACCACATGGCGCTCCCCCTTGGCCGTCTCAATGACGATGGACTGCGGGGTGTACTCCAGGTCAGCAGCCTCATTGGTCAGGTCGACCACTTCGAGGTTCTGCGACGGCTTGCGCAAGGTGGTTCTCGCGGGGAAGGCGCGGGCACTCTTGACGTTGCGCGTCTTCCCTGTGTTGTCGATGACGCCGACCACCTTGCCGCCCAGCATCATGGACTCGCCCGGGGCCGTGTCGCTGGCGGCGAGCATGTTGTCCCAATACTGCTCGAGCGTCTTGTTCTGGTTGGAGGCACCGAGACGCTGGAGCAACGAGAGGAACGGATCGTCGACGAGGCGCTTGCTGTCGTAGGCACCCCGTCGCCCTGCACCACCGGCGATCGGGACGCCGGCCCGCTTCATCTCGTGCTCGATGCGAGCCATGTAGCTGGCCCACACCTTGTCCGCCCCCTCCTCTGCGGTCAGCGCCCTGACCTCTGCATGGATGTCGTTCAGGTCGTCCAACGAGAAGGAGTCGAGCGAGCGCCCGAAACGCTGCGCCTGCTTGATGCCGAGACGTACAAGGAGGCGGCCGTCGGTCTGCTCGATGTCGCCGATGATGCTGGCGATCTTGGCTCGGCCATTCTTGTTGAAGTAGCGAGGCAGGTACCCGACCGGACTGCCCGGGATCCAGACGCCAGCTCTGCGGGCCTCCTCGAACTGCTGCGTCTGGATGCGGCGCACATCATCCCAGAGCTGGGTGACGCTGGGGGGCAGCTCACCCATGACCATGTCCTCGATGATCTTGCCGGAGGTGGCGACGTGGTTGTCGATCTCGGACAAGAGCTGCGGGTCGAAGTCGAGCGCGGTGCCAGCTGCCCGGGCACGCCCAAGGGCTCGCTGTAGCTCGCGCACGAGCAAGCGGCCTCTCGAGTACTCGGTGGCCCACTCGCTCATCTCGTCCTCGGTGAGGATGACGCCGTTGTCCTCCATGAACAAGCGGAGGTCGGCGCCGGTGCGGGGCGCACCCGAGTCGGTCACTTCGACGCGGCGCTGGGGCACGACCGGGCCGGGCTCGTGCAGGCGGTGGTCGGCCGGCAGCTGACGACGCCGACGAAGCTCCCGGAGGCGGGCGAAGTCGGGGCCGAGATCCTGGGGCAGGCGGGTCTCGTCGAAGAGGCGACGACGGCCACGGAGCGTGGTGAGGTCGTCCGTGCTCAAGAGCTTCTTGAGGTCGTCCAGCTCCGAGGTCGGCACGTTGAGGTCGGCCCTGGTCTCCACGTCGGCCGGGCCGTGGCGCTTGACGTAGTCGCCCTGCTCGCCCAGCCACTTCCGCGCTTGGGCCATGGCAGCTCGGATGCTGTTGAAGCCCTTCATGTCGCCGCGCTTCCAGCCGTAGCGGCGGCGCAGGGTGGCCTCGGTGACGGCATCCGGGACCAACGCAAGGGTACCGTCTTCCGCCTTGGTCAGGCGGAGGCCGTACTGGGCCAGATGGTCGTCGGCCTGCTGGCCTGTCCAGCCCATGCGGCCCTCTTCCCAGAGCTGCGGCTGGCGCATCTCGGTGCGCGGCACCCGACGGGCCTGGCCCTTGCCGGTACGGCGGAGCAGCTGCAGCCCCTCCTCCGGGGTCAAGCTGTGCCGACGAGTGAACTGCTCGAAGGCCGGGATCTCCTTGGCTGCGCCCACGATCTCATCAGGAGTCATGTCGCGGAGACCGTAGCCCTCGATCTCCTTGAGCGCGTCATCGAGGTCGGCGTCGTCGAGGAACGCGGCCTTCTTGCCGGCGAACCGCTCGAGCGCGTAGATGGGGTCGCCCCCAGGTACCTCAATGCCAGCACCCCGGATGACGTGCTTGTTGTTGGCACGCCGCATCCGAATCTGGTCGAGCGGGGTCAGCTCCTCGACAGTCCGCGACTGCTTGGTGATGAGGCGTCTAAACGCTACCCGGATCTTCGCGCTACCGGCAACCTCGGCTTCCCGCTCCATGAAGGGGAAGACCTGATCGTCGAACGAGGCCAAGATGCGCTCGCGTACCGCGCCGTCGCTGATGCCGCCGCGCAAGAGCATCTTCTCGAAGCTGTCCATGACGCGGCGGTGCCTCTTCAGGAAGTTGCTCAACGACTCCGTGGCGGCAGCAACACCTTGCTCATTGATGGTGGCCGCGTGGAAGGTCTGGGCCAGCTCGCCCGGCAACGGCTGCAGCTCAATGAGCTTCTCGAATACGGTGCCGATGTCGTTGGCGGACAGGCTGTGCCCATCCTCCTTAACGATCGCGGCGACTCGCTTGTAGAGCCCAGCGGCGAGGGTCTCGAGCTGGTCGTTGTCTCGGGCAGTGTGGGCAAGGAAGTCGGCGTAGACCTTCTGGCCGTGCGTCGAGGCCTCACCCGTCTTGAACGCCATGTTCAAGGTCTTCTTGAAGGCGGAAGCCGTGTCGAAGGCCTTCTCGGCGAGGAAGGCCATGGTCTCGCCCTTCTCCTCCAGCTCGGCGTGGAACACCCGACTGACCCGACCCAGCTCGGTGGACTCGGGGTGGATGTTGAAGCGCCCGTCTGCAGCCAGGGCAGAGGCTTGCTGCCAGCGGGTGACAGCCGTGTCCATCGCCCCCTCGATCGCCTTCGCGCCCTTGGTCTTGTCGCCCCACTTAGGGAAGGCGGTGCTCTCTGCGCCCCGCCCGGTCAGGCGTCCCCAGAGGGCGGCACCCGTCTCGCCTCGCTTGCCGATGCCAGCGGTAGAGAAGGCCTTGCGGAACGACTCCTCGTGGGAGAGGCCGGCCGCGATGTTGCGCCGGTACTCCTTCACGACGAGGGCCTTCGCGTCACCCTTCTTGTTGAGCTTGAGCATGTCCGGGACCATGTTCCCGGCACCCTTGGCTCGGTTCGTCCAGTGGGTCAGAGCGGCCAGCTCGTCGTCGCTCATCTGCGCGGCTGCGTGGCTGAAGGAGACCAAGGGCTCGCCACCCACCTTCCAGCCGGCAACAGCGTGACGCGCCGGGGCGGTCACGTTGCGCAAGGCCTTGCTGACCCCAGGCATCGACTCGACAACCTTGTTGGTCAGGAGCGCCTTCGAGAGCCCGGTCCCACCAGAACGGACGCCATCCTTGAAGGCTGTCCACCAAGAGCTGTAGCCCTCGGCGACGTTGAACTTCGCCCCGAACGTGGCCAACCCCGGTAGGCCAATGGCGATCTGGCGCTGGCGGGTCGACTGGAGCGCATCGTGCAGGGTGGGCGCAGGGCCCAGCTCCTTGGCCGCATCCCCGCCGTGGGCAGCGAGGTCGCGCTGCATGCGGTCGAGGGTCTTCAGCTCCTGCTTCGCCTTCTTGGTCATCGGCCCTGACTTCAGCTCCTTCATCGCCTCGTCGATGTGGGGCACGAGGTCGTCAACAGCCGTGATCCTGCTGAACTCGTCGAGGTTCTGACCAGCCGTCTCGGCCGCACCGCGCAGGAGCTTCTTCAGGGTGGGTGCCCGACGCGACTGACCCACAGCAGTGCCCACCTTGCCAGCCGCGCTCAACCCACCAGTCAGGTACGTCAACGGATCGCTCAAGATCGCGGCCGACATCTGTCCGACAAAGCCGTCGCCCATGCCGAGCTGCTGCGCCATGTAGTCGGGCATGACGTCTTCCTGGTGGTCGTCCATGATGCCCAGGCCGGGCAGGAGCGCCGCGTCCAGGAGACCCTGCTCGGAGAACAGGTCGACGTCCTCATCTTCGAGCGCACGCCAGATCCGCCAGATTACCTGCTGCGGTAGACTGATCGTGCTGTTGAAGACACGGTCGAGGAAGCCGGCTTGCTGTGGATTGCTCATGGTTACCTACCGCCGTGGACCTGGGTGACCGCACTCCAAAGGGCCCAGGCCTTCCAGGCTTGAGCGTCCGGGGTATCGGACGGCATCGAGTCGAAGTCGCCGCGATCCAAGACAGGCTGAAGCGAGGCGGCTGCGTTGTTCGTCTTGAAGTCGGGGTTGCGCTGGATGAGGTCGAAGAGGTCCATGAAGTGCTCCTCGGCGTGCGCGAAGCTCCTGGACTGCTCCTCCATCAAGGCCACACGGTCTGCCTGCGGGATCGCGGTGCCCCTGTTCAACGAGGCTTCCCCTTGAGACGAGGTCAGGCCGACGACATCACTAAGCTGCTGGAACAGGAAGAAGGGGCTGGCATCGGGTTGGTCGGTTAGACGCTGCGCCAGAACAGTGTAGGTGTTCGTGTTCCACTGCGACAGGATGTCCTGTGACTCGCCCGAGGTCAAGAGGCGGTTCTTCAGCAGGGAGACCGACAGCTCGCCGGCGCTGGTCGGGAAGGACGCAGAGCCGTGCAGTACGGCCACCGTGCCCGTCGCGCCGCCGTTGTACTTCGCCATAAGCTGCGTCTTCGCGTTGATCCGGCGCTCGAGCAGCTCCTTGTCTGCGGCGAGCTGCTCCGCGTTGGTAGCGAGGAGGGCCTCATCGAGGATGGAGTAGTCGTCGCCGAGCGACACGATGCGGCCAGCTTGGGTGTCCGGCGTGAAGCGAGAGAGATCGGCGAGGGCGCCGTCAATGGCCTTGATCTCGTCGTGGAGTGCCGGGAGGTCGAGGTCACCCATGTTGACCGCAACCGAGGCGCTCACGCGGTCCGCCTCGTAGGCGTCCATCGAACCAGGAACAAGGCCGAGTCGCTCAGGATCGACCCCGACGGCACCCTCACCGAAGAACATGGCGCGGGCCTCGGGGAGGTCCAGCGTACGCAGGTGGGTCTGAAGGCCTTGGAGCATCGCGTACTCCTCCGGCGTTGATCCCACCGCAAGGTCGTCCAACGGCAGGGCGCGCATGAGGTCGAGTCGCTTCAGTGCCGACACCTCATCCGGGCTCATGTCGGAGTACTGCGCGGCGTAGGCCGACAGGCTGTTCCGGCCGGTCATGTAGCTCTGCGCCTCTTTGTTCTCCGGGAACCTGCCGGGCGAGACAGCCCTCTGTGCGTATCCCGGCGCGAACTGCTGCATCAGTGCGTGGATGTCAGGGAGACTGACGCGACCGGGGTCCATGCCCTCGGCCTCGGCGATCATCACCGTCTTGGTGCGGGACGTAGGCCCGCCCATCGCGTGCAGGGTGGAGCCCGAGGAAGGCAGCGGGACAGCTTTGGTCTGACCCTTCGGTCGCTCCTTGGTGATGGCCAAGGCCTCGGTCAAGAGGTCTGCTTTTGCGGTCGGGCTGGTCGGGTCGCCGCCTCGCGTGACCACGGACTGCATGTTCTGTCGCGCCTGTAGCTGCTCGTCGGCCGAGAGGAGGGTGCGGTAGCTGGTACCGGGCGAGAGCTTCTGGATACGGCGAGGCAGCGTACTGTCGTAGCCGTGCAGCTCGGCGACGGGCGAGCGCAGTGGGCCAATGCCCGCACGGGCCGAGGAGAACCCAGCCAGTCGGGTGCGCAGGGCGTTCGCCGACTCGAGCCCGAAGAACTCGGGGTACTGGCGCTGGAGCGCCCGTACCCGCTGGTCGGCAACGGCTTCCACATCGAAGTTCGGATCGTCAGTGAGCCCGACCCAGAGATTCTGCGCCAGCCCATCGAGGACCGCAGGGTCGCTGAACATGCGCTTCGTTGAGACCACAGGATCCCAGCTCTTCGCGCCGGTCGGGTCGTCGCCGCGAACCACCCCGAACCGATCGAGGGCGACCTCGGGGTCCATGCCGAACCCGGCGCTCTCGAGCGCACCCGTGTTCAAGGAGACCAAGGCGGACTCTGTGGCGGCGACACTGTTGAGCCGGGCCATGAAGCGGCCGATGTCGGCCTCCAAGACGGCGGGCGTCTTCGCCGCGAGGGTCTTGATCTGGTTGTCGAGCTGCCCCATACGCTCGAAGTTCGGCGTCTCGCCCAGCGAGGCGGCGCGGTACTCATCGAAGAGGGTCTTCGCCGTGAGCAGCTCGCCCGGGTCGCCGCCCACCGAGCGGTCGTGGGCGTCGAGGATCGCCGGGTTCTTGGTGTAGCCCAGCGCGTCAAGGATCTCCTGGTCGGTGCTGTGCAGCAAGGCCAAGGTGGTGTCGAGCTGCTCCAGCTGGGGAGCCGAGGCAGCAAGGGCTTCCTGGTACAGGGTCTCTTCCCCGTCCACACCTCCGTATCCAGGCTGAAACCCCTGCCAGGAAGCCACACCTTGCTTGAAGTCGTGGCCGGCGGCGATCTCCTTCGCCGTGGCACGACGGAGTCGCTCGGCCCCGGAGACGACCGTATCCATCGACGACATCGCCGAGGTCACGCCGGCCGAGAACGTCGGGTCGCCCATGAAGATGCTCTCGGCGAGAGCGGGGAGCCCCTTCTGCGCGTTGGCCATCTGGGCGTCCAGCGCTTGCAGCTGCCCGAGTCGCTCGCTGGCGGGCAGGTTACCAATGTTATTGAGTTCGCCCGAGAACGTGTTGGCGGAGATCGTCGCAGTCTGCAGCTCGCCCAGCGCTGCGCTGTGCTGGGTCTCCAGCGCGAGCGCGTCGGCGTTCGTGAACCCGCTCGGGGCCTCGAGACCAGTGCGTACGGTGTACTGCCGGTTCCGCGCAAGGGCCTCTTCGCCCCGTTCACTCGTGCGCGAGCCTGCCTGTGCCGCGCCGATGCGCCCGACGTAGGCCTCGGCCACAGGGACCGCCACCTCGCGGTTGTTCCAGTCGATGCTGTCGATGGTGCCGGCCAGCTCGGGGAGGGCCCCCTTCATCTCGGCCGCGATCTCGGTCCCTCGAGCAGGATCTCGGAGCGCGTCAGCCACGATGACGTTGGCCATCTGGCGGTTGATCTTGTCCTCGCCGGCCGTCTCGCGCTTGTCGAGCATCTCCAGCTCGTGCGTGCGCTGCAGCTGGTCGCGGTTGGACTGGAAGAGCTGGTCGCGGGCCTGGGACTCGCGCTTGAACTCCCGCTCGGCTGCTGCCAGCTCACGCTGCTGCAGTCCGCCCAAGAAGGCGTTGAGGCCCTGGGCCCCGCCCGTGGCGTGGGCACCGAGAGCGCCGCCGACCGTTGCTGCCAGTGAGCCGAAGTCTTCCATGGAAGCCATTGTTACTTACCTCCCTTCGGGAAAAAGGCACTGTGAAACTCCTGCGGGGTGTACCCCTCGAAGCCCTTGGACTGCATGAACTCGCCCACCTTGCCCTGCTTCGCCAGCAGATCCTCCATAGGGATCTCACTCATAAGCATCTGCTTCATCAAGTCTTCTCCCTTGCCCTCCTCCGCCTTCGATGCAGCCTTGTCGGCGCTATCGAACTGCGCAAGGGCCTGCGCGGTCACGCCCAAGATGTTGGCCAGCGGGTCACCGGCAGCGGCCTCCGTCGAGATCGCCTGCGACTGTCCGCCGTAGCTGATCTGTGAGGCCTGGTTCTCGGCGGCGAGGGTCATCTGCTCGATCTGCGAGGCGCCCTGGAAAATGCGCTGGGTCAGGTCGGCGTGGCGCTGGAGGCCCTGCATCTTGCCCCCGACGTACTGGTCGAACTGGCCCCCGAAGACGGCTTCGCGTACCTCGTCGCCCATGCGGCCCATCGTACGGGAGCGGGCCACCCTCTCGGCAGCCTTACTCGCATTGAGGTAGGCCTGCTGTGACGCCTGTTGAAACGCCGGGAGGTCCAGGTCGCGCAGCGTGCGCAACGAGTCCAGCTCGCGCTCCATGCGGGCGCGGGTCTGGCCGGCCTGCTTGCGAATGCGAGCAGCCTGGGCTCGGGCCAAAGCTGCCTGCTTGTTCGCCGCCTTCTTCGCCGCCGTGTTCGACAGGATGCTCGAGCCGACGCCGAGTCCCAGTGCAAGGGCTCCAAGTACCATAGGCTACTCCGTCCTCTTGTGTGTGTGGTTCAGGTGGACCTCGGACAGCGTAGCTGCTTCGGCCGCAGGGCTCCACAGGATGACCCGTTGGATGCGCTGCCTGTTGTTGATGCCCCACCGCGCTGAAGCTCCGGCGTCACCGGAGTCCACCACTCGCGCCGGGAAGGACGCACCGTTGTCCAGGAACCCCGAGAGGTCGGTAGGCGAGGGGTAGTAGTCGACGCCCTCGACCCCTGCGTACCACTGGTCTCCAAGGACGACACCAATGTCGCCGCTGTCGAGGAAGCCAGAGTTCACAAAGGGCCCTGTGTCGATCATGGTGCCCCACGGGCCGACGCCGGGATGGGCGAGGTAGGTGTAGGTGATGGTATTGCCATCGACGTCCGGGCCCGTGGTGCTCAAGGTGATTGTCTCTTCGACGACGACCGAGCCATCAGCTACGCTCTGCACCGTGAGCGTCTGGCGGCGGCGAGGGTCCTCTTCCGCAGCCACCGTGAGGCGCTGCCCCACCGAGATCCCGGTGGTGTCGGCGATGACCAGCGTGGTGCTGACGAAGGAACTGACGGCGTACTCGGTCGCGGTGTCGCTGTCGGTATCGTCGCTGTAATGAGCAGCGGTGCCTGCCGCCGGGTACCCGCTAAGGTGGACCCACGAGTCTACGCCGTCGATGTCAGTGACACTTAGGGCGTAGCGATCCTCGACGAACCACTCCCGCAGCGGCAAGTAGTAGCGCAAGGTGATGCCCGTGCTCTCGTCGATGACGAAAACCGACTTGAGCGCCGAGGAGACCGAGAGCCTCGCGTTGTCGGGATCCGGGAGGAGATCGAGGACAGGTCGCCCAATGTCCGTGACCTCCCCGGCCCCGTTGATGGCCCAGAGGGTGCCGTTGTAGGCGTAGGCTACGCCGCCCTCGATGACGAGACAGCGCGACGAGGCCGCACCGACACCGCCGCCGATGCTGTTGACCTGCGGGCTGGTCGGGTTGCCCTCCAAGAAGACGCCCCAGGCCCGCCCCAGGACAAGGGCTCGGGAGGACCGGGCATCCTGGGCACCCAGCTCGACCGCAGCCTGGATCTGGCCCGACTCGCGCAAGGGGAGGTCGTAGACCATGTCCGCCGGGTAGCTCTCCCAGGAGCCCGGAGCCGCAGCGAAGTGGATGCGCGGCCGGTCGGTGACCCAGAGGCCCAGGTGGCCGGCCCACTCAAAGATCCCGCCGGGGTTGGTGGGGATCAGGCCCTCGGTCAGGTCGAGCTTGCCGCCGAGCAGATCGTCGGTAGCCGCGTCGAAGTAGAAGTCGGTGCCGTCAGGGATCTCCGTGAGGAGGTACAACGGAGCCGCGAGCGCCGCCTTGTAGGCGTCAGTGATCGCGTTGGGGTTGGGCTTGCCGTTGTCGTAGGTCTCCGTGACCGGGACGACCTGGGTGCGGAAGATCTGAATCCCCTTGATGGAGTCGAGCGGGGGCACCGGGAAGGGTACGAAGTAGTGACTGCCGTCGTCCTGGACATCGTCACCGCTGATGATGTCGGCGCCCTGGTACACATCGACAGCATCGGCATTCTTCTGGCCCCCGAAGGTGCCGACCTGATCCATCGTGGTCGGCGAATCAGGGTCGTCGAGGTCAGCTGGGGCGAAGCGCAAGTAGACGTGAAGCTCGTCCCAGATGTTCGGCGGGATGCGGGTGGACAGGTAGGTGCCGAAGGCGTACTCGCCGTCGCCGCCGCCCGCAGCGGTGTAGCGCTCACCATCCCACAGACGAACCTCGGCGATCTCGACCTCGAAGTCGCTATCGATGCCAGGGACACCGCCGACAGTCATGAGGCTGAACTGTCCGTTGCCTGCGGCCGTGTTGTTCGCCTTGCCGTCGGGGCCTTCCGGGTCGACGTCCGCATCGAAGACGTCGCCCCACTCGCCCGTGTTGCCGTCGAGGAAGATACGCTCGAGCCAGATGTCGAGCTTGTTGGTCGCGCCGACGCGGTTGATCTGGTGGAAGTAGAGGGTCAACCACGTCCACTGCTTGAGGTCGATGACGTCCGACAGCTCGGAGAAGGTCAGGACCTCGGCTGCAGAATGCCACTTCTGCTTGCCGATCTCGAACGAGACAGCCTGTCCAACCCCAACCACAATGGAGCCCTTGTTGCGGCTGGTGTACGCCGCCCAGAGGGGGATCTGATCGGTGGAGGTGACGGCGTGGGTGTCGGGGGAGCCCGCAGTGATGGTGTTGTCGGCGCCGTAGGCCAAGAAGACTGTCTTGTCCACCGAGGAGCCCAGGAAGACTCGGGCCTCCAGCGCGTGGGGCGTGGCGAACTTGACACGCATGTCGTTGGGGAAGTCCCAACCGCCGTCCAGCGTGGGCTTCGACGAGTCAGAGCAGAAGGCGACATCGACTTCAAGCGCGTCAGACAGCGGACCCTGCCGAGCGCCGTACCGATCAAGGGCCTTCTCCGCGAGCAAGGTGAAGGGTTGCTCCTTGCGCCACATCCGACCGTGATACAGCACCGTACCCGGCGAGCCGTCAGACGTTGTTCCGTTGAACAGGGGCGTGATGAAGTCAAAGTTGAAGGTAGAGCTGCCCGCCGCCGAACGCTTCCGCGTCTTCGTCGAGATGGAGCTGCCCTCGCGCCGCATGCCACCCCAGACCACCTCGTCGCGGGCCTTGCCTGTGTAGTTCGCGCCCCAGAAGTCGGTGTTCACGAGCTGTGTCGCGGTGGCACTATGAGGCCACTCGTTCCACGACTCGGCAGTGTGGTCGTAGATGGCGACGAGAAGGTCTGCACCAGGGGCGCTGCCGTAGTTGGCGCCGCCACGGCTGACGAAGATCGTGTAGTCATTCCCGCTGACGAAGTCGTAGTCCTTCGACCAATGCTTCAGCGCGTCGTTGTAGTGTCCGGATCCGCTGTAGGCGTCGTCACGGGTGATGACAAGGCTGTGGTCGTTCGATACGTTTTCGGGCGGTTGGATGCTGATGAGCAGGTGGTTCAGCCGCCATTTGGGTGAACCGTCCTTGTGCTGGTTCCGCGCACCGATGCCGAAGAGGATCTGGTACTCGGTGTTGGAGTCCGCAGCATCGTAGAAGTACCGGAAGGTGAGCTGGAAGGTGCTCTCCGCACCTTGCCCACCAATCCAAGGGAAGTTGTAGGGGGTGTGGTCGGCGAACCAGTACGTCGGACCGAACGGCGCATAGACGCCCTGCGAGATGACCGACTCCTCCGTGACCGCCGCCAGCGCAGGCAAGCGGAAGGCGGTCTCCAGCGTCAGACCAGGGTTCTTCTTCTCGATATGGAGCAGCGAGGGGTCGGCGTCCCCTGTGTTGTCGTCATCATGCGCAATGAGGCACTCGACCCCGTCGGCGGCAACGGTGCCCACTTCGCACTCGCCGTAGGCAATGCCGAAGGCGGGGTCCAAAGGGAGACTGAAGGTCTCGGCTCCCAGCAGGACGTTGACCCCGCCCGTGGCATCGCACGGGTCGAGCTGGAAGACGGGTCCGACGGTGCCGTCCTGCGTCGTGTAGCGGTAGGCGTACCGCACGAACCCGTCGATCGCACCGATACCCTGCGGAGTACACGACACCTTGGTTGAGGGGCGGGGAATGCCCAGCGGCCGGAAGGTCTCATCAACGTCATCGACGAGGTAGGCAACCCCGTTGCTCACAACGAAGGCCCGCTGGCCCTCGCGCTGGACGACAGCGTCCTTGAGCAGGGGCTTCTCGAGGGTGCCTTCGTAGCCGTAGCTGGGCGAAGGCGCAGAGATCAGGTAGCCTCCAGCCGCTGCGACGTAGGCGCCGCCCGGGAACGCGCCCTCGGCGTAGTAGGGCGCCTTGGCCGAGGAGCGGACACCCAGGTACCCATTGAGGCTGCGGGGCCCTCGGTCGAGAACCTCGTCGCCGTAGATGGAGTCGACGTCGTAGTAGATGACGGCGTCGGTCCGGTCGCCGAACGCACGGGTGGAGGAGTTGTGCAGCGCGAAGCGCCCGAGCCGCCCGGAGTAGGGCTCACTGTTCTCGAAGTCCGCCGTGTCCCCAATGACAAACCCGAGGGTCTTGTCGTAGTTGAAGATGATGGGGTTGGTGGCGGTGGCGTTCAGCTCTGCCGCATCCTGCTTGAGGTAGACCGTAGTGGTGTCTCGAGCGGCGAAGACATCGTAGGCTGTGCCTCCGGCCAGCGCGGTCGTATGCGTGACACTGACGGTAGCGTTATGGAACTCCGCCTTGAGGTAGTAGGACCCACCGCTCTCGACGATGCGGAGACGCAAGAGATCCTGTACCTCGTAGATGGTGCAGGCTGCCAGGATCTCCGGCGTCGTGATCTCTAGCTGGAAGCACCACTCGAGGCGGGCCGAGGCGTAGGTCGCGGTCCAGTAGTACTCATCGAAGTCCAGGTAAAACGGGACCTCAAGGACGCCCTTGCCTCCGAAGTGGATCTCGGTGGGCGCCCCGTTGCCCGCTGGATCGTAGGCCAGGGGCTTCGACGGAACGAGGTAGGCGTTGACCTCTTCGGCGCCGTCGTTGGTGTAGGTCAGGGCAGTGCCTCCCTCGCTGAACTTGCCCTGCCACAGGAGGTCCGAGGCACCCGGCAGGGTGATGGAGGTCTCTGGGGTCAGGTCGGCAGCGAAGGCGTCGTAGACAGCGGTGGTGAAGACGTCCGCGTCGTAGAGCAAGAAGTTGGTCAGGAGGACACCTTTGTAGTGCCCGGCCAACGACGAATGGACCTCGCCGAACAGCACCAACTCATTGAGGGTGTCATCGAAGGTGTGAGCCGCCGTGACGTCGGCCCCGACGACGGCGGTGCCCCCGGAGGCCGGGACGGCCCAGCCGTTCAGTGCGACGTTGCCAGCGGCCTCCCGGGCCACCATGAAGCGCAGGGTGCGGGTCAATGAGAGGGACACCGTACCCGTCTGTGTGAGGAGCGAGCCGGCATCGTCGTAGACCTGGAGCCGGATCTGGTTCGTCGCGTACAGGTGCTTGACGTACAGCTCCGTCCCGTTCAGCGAGAACACCCTCGAGTAGCTGTCCGACGAGAGCGTCGAATCGGGGGCGTAGAAGGTACCGAAGATCGTCCACTCGGAGCCGATCTCGCTGTCGAAGTCGCGGTCGACGGCGCACTCGCCCAGCTCACCGTCGTAGCCGGCGCCCAGGAGGTTGGGCAGATCGGACGTCGAGCGTTGGGTGCCCGTCCGACGAGTCAGCGTCAACGCGCCGGGCTCTACGTCCCGGCGCTCGAAGAGGGCAGGGAGCTGGCCCCCGGTCGGGCCGAGGTGGCCGACCCGCCGATCGAGGGGGAGCTGGTCGATGCGCTTCGGCTGCATGGCTACCAAGTGTGGGCGGAGTGCGCCGTGGTGATCCAGGAGCCCGGGTTGGTCTGGCGACTCGAGCCCGGCAGCGAGGAGCCTACCGAGACGACCGCACTGGAGTCCACGTCGAACGATGAGCCGCCGTAGAAACCCTCCAGGAACTCGACCTTGTCGCCGTGAGCGCACTTCCAGTAGTGCTGCATGACCCCCACAGGGTCAGGGTAGGCAGGCGAGAACTGCGCTCGGTCAACGTAGTTGACAGTGACCCGCAGGCAGGTGAACTGGTACGCCGCGTTCATCTCGACGAACAACGCGCCGTCACAGAAGTAGCCCCACAGATCCTCGGGCATACGCCAGTGAGGTGTGTAGGGGTTCACTGCGCCTGACACGATGTAGTCGCGCCCGTCGATGTAGTCGCCACCCTGCTCGGGATCCCAGCCGCCCATGTCCAAGTCGTCGGTGACGAAGGCGGGGAGCGTGAACAGCGAGAAGGACGCTGGGGTCATCGCCCACTCAATGGCAGTAGTCGAGGGGCTCCGCGTCTTGACCTGCTTGTGCTCGTTGCCCGCCGTGGTGTCGTGGCTGATGGCCACGTACGCTGCCGTCGCACTGATGATGTGGATGGGCTTGTTGACCAGGATGGCGTTGATGAACGTCTTGGTCGTGTAGTCCTCGATGTGCAGGTCCACCGTGGCCGACTTGATCGTGTCGGGGTGGATTCCGCCCTTCATGCGGGTCACTGACCCACAGCAACAGGGACCTGAATAGTCGCCGGCCATGGCTAGTACCTCTGGTGGAGCTGGTGTGCGTTGCCGCTGTTGTGGATCGAATCGGCGACATCACGGGAGGCCTGGGCCGCAGCGCCCAGCTGGACACCATCGGCGCTACCGATCCAGGTCAGGTACGCCTGCCTCGATCGCTCGAGGATCCCATCGACCGCCTCCTCCGGGAAGGAGAGGGTGTCGGTGTCCTCGTCCATCTGGACCTTGTACTCGGACTGCTCAACGAGGTACAGCTCGGTGGTGTCGTCAGGTGCGGGCCAGACCAGCGCGTGGCTCTTGGTGTGCCCCTCCGAGAAGCGTTGCTCGAAGGCGGCGCCCTTGCCCGTGCCGAAGGGGTTGGCCTTGACGGCCGAGCCCGCGTGCTCCAGCCAGCGCACCGAGGAGCCGCTGATGCGGCCGACGCGGATCACCTGACCCGAGGAGGGCAGCACCAAGGAGCGCCGGATGATCGAGGCCGAGTCCGCCGAGGCGGTGGTCGGGACCTCGACGCCCAGATCAAGGCTGACCTCTGACGGGACTTCCCGGATCAGGTACTTCGTCGTGACACCGCCGACGGTGAAGACCAAGATGTCGCCGGGGAAGACGTGGTCAGCGAGCATGGTGTCGTCAACGACGGCAACCAGACTCGAGCCGGCGGTCAGGTCCGCCGAGGTGAGGGCCAAGGAGCCATAGGTGGCCCCAGTGAAAACCTCCGTAGCCAAACCAGGAGCCCCATCGGAGAGAGCCCGCGAGATGCCGGAGTTGACAGCCTCGTTGAGGCGTGCCTGCTCGACAGCGGAGACCACCCCAAGCCCCAGACGGGACTTGAGGCGGGTCCGCAGTTCAGCCAGGGTGGCCATCAGGTGCTCTAGGCGATGGTGGTGTTGCCGTAGAGCGAGAAGAAGGAGCGGCGACCGGCGTCAACCGACCACTGGCGCTTCCACTCGATGCGCTTGAACAGGTTCGTCAGCAGCGGGTGCGTCTGGATGGCACCGATCTGGCGGATGAAGCCGAGGTTGTCCTGGCTGGGCGAGCCAGCGCGGACGGTGTTCAGGCGGAGCGAGTTCCAGTTGACACCGACGATCGGGTAGGAGGCGGTGCCGCCTTCCGGATCGGTGATATCCCAGAGCACGTTGCGGGTCAGGTAGCGCGACCAGTCGACGGTGACCCCGCCGAAGGGCATCGAGCCTTCCTTGCCGAGGTTGGCCTGGACCGGGTCCGGCAGGGCGCCGAGCGTGCGGTGCAGGGCCAGGAACTTCTCGAAGGATTCCTGGACCATGTACACGTGGGTCGGGCGCTCGACGCCGCTGTAGCTCGAGTCGTTGATGATGTTCTGGAGGTCAGAGATCATCGTCGAGTGGTCGGTATCCGTCGCAGCGGTGTGCTTCGGTTGCCACTTCGGCACGTCGTCGACCTTCACGTTGGCGAAGGACTCGTTGGTGGTGTCGCCGTCCGCCACGGCGGCGGGCGTCGAGCTGGAGTACAGCAGCGACATCAACGACATCGGGTAGCCGGCGTTGTAGTCGGTGTCGGTCGTCATCGGCGCGTTGAGCGCGAGCGTGCCGGACGAACCCGGCGCGTCGCCCTGCACGAACAGGATCTCTTCCTCGTTGAAGACCTTCATCATGTTCGCATCGACGACGCTGGAGACGTAGTCGATGAGGTTGCCGGGCGGCTGGCTCTGCGGGAAGTTGATGTTCCGCGTGCCGGCGACGAGGTGGAACATCGCCATGGTCAGGATCTCCTTCGCGCTCGCCGACAGGTTGTTCTCGCCGTCGGGCGTGCCGGACAGAGTGTCCGGGGTGTAGAGCGAGGAGTTCTCACCGTGGCCGATGAGCAGCGGGTGACGGAGCGTCTCGGCGTCGTTCACCACGAACAGCCGGCCCATGCGGGCGGCGGTCTGCAGGAACTTCTCACCACAGTTGGTGAGGGCGTTGGCCGGGTTGCGGGTGTACGTCTCGAGCGCGGTCGAGACGAGGGTGTCGAGAGTCTGGTTGTATGCGGGAGTTGCCATGAGTCAGGCTGGGGTCAGGATTGCTTGCGGAGTGCGTCGGCCATCGCCTCGTTCATTCGCTGTCGCATCCCCTTGTTGGGGTCGTCAGGGTTGTCGGCGTTCAGCTGGACGTCGCCGCCCTGCGTGATGCGCGAACCCTCGGGGAGGTTGCCGGCGAGCCCACTCTGGGGCCCGGCGCCTCGCTCTCCTCGCTCGGCCGTCTTCGACGAGACACCAGCGACAGCGACCAGGGTGCGAACACCCGCCTCGGTGAGGAGGATCTGCGGGGTGAAGGCCCCGTCGTCGATCCCATCGCGGTACGCCTGCTCGACCTTCTTGTAGGAGTCGGAGCCCGGGGTGATCCCGTCCTCTCCGAGCACCGACAGGAACCGCTCTCGAGCCTCGATTCGGCGGGTGGATTCCGCATCCTTCTCGGCCAGCAGCGTCTCGACCTCGTTGCGGGTCATGTGCCCCGCCTCTTCGGCCTTGCGCTTGGTGCGGCGGTCGTGCTTAGCGACTGCGTCGTTGACGGACTTGCTGACGTACGACTCGATCGCCTTGCGGGCGTCGTCGTCGAGGTTCAGGTCGTCCAAAGAACTGGTGTCCTTCGAGCGCGGCTTGTTTGCCGCCGCATTGCTGGCTTCGTCGGCGAGGTTCAACGTCTGGTCGGACGCCTCCTCATTGGACGAGCTACCCGCAGGCTTCTGCTCGTTGACGTCGGACTCGTTGGGTTTCTCTTCAGCCACGGTTACCTCGATTGGCTCGGGCGACCCCTGGAGTTCCAGGGTTCACGGTAGGGGATACGGGTGGGAAAATCAAGACTCTTCCCTGACTCCGCCGACGGCGAGATCAGGGTTGGACAGGGCGGCTTCTTGGGCCGTCCCACGCGGGATGGTGGCCTTGACCTGGGCCTCCTTGGACACGAACTTGCCCGTATCCATGCAGAGACCATTGCGCTTGTAGGCGTCGGCCATGTCGTTCCGGTTGGTGACCATGTAGTCAGGGTGGTCCTTGGGCAGCTGCAGGATCGCCTTGCCGCCGGTCCAGTCGCCCTCGGTGGAGACGTGACTGTTCACCGTCTTGCGGGAGTAGTCCTGCTCGCAGGGCCGCTTGCACAGAGGACAGGGCTCGGGTCCATCGACGCTCATCGAGCGACTCACATCGAAGGGGTGGGCGCACTGGCGACACTTGAAGGGGTAGATCATGCGGGGTACCTGACTAGAAGCCGGCGCCGATGTCCTGCTGCGGCACGGCCGACGGGGCGCCGCCCGTGGCGAAGGCAGCAGCGAGGTTGTTGTCGACCTCCCCTGCGCCGGCACCGACGCCCGGGACGATATCGCCGAGCTGACCGGGGTTGATGACGCTGGCGCTCTGGGCCGCGTAGGAACGGTGCAGGTCGATGGCCTGTTGCAGCTCAAGGATCTGCTGCTCATCGCCTTGGCGGGTGATGGTGGCCTGTTGCATCCGGGTGTAGTAGGCCATGAACATGTCGTGCTGGTCATCAGCGAGCACCACGATCGGCTTCTGGGTCTGGAGGTGCTCGATGAAACGCTCCTCGGGGCCGACCTCGATGGTCGGAGCACCCAGGTACAGCTCGACATCCTCGATGCCCATCGTCATGCCCAGCCTGCGCAAGGCCTCGCGGATCATGCGGGGCATCCCCGTGGCGAAGGCCTGCTGCGACCGAGTGAGCACGGTGAGCCACTGCATCTGGGCGTTCAGGTCGCCGCTATTGGACAGGTGGCCCAGCTCAACGGGGTCCACATCGAAGGCGAACTTGGCGGTCTTCGGGTTGGGCACCGCGAGGGTCTCGACCATGCCGTTCTGCAGCGGGACCTCGACCGTCGCACCGAAGATATTGCGCTGGTAGGCGAAGAGCACCTGGGCGATCTTGGTCCACATGCCGGCCATGACCTCGAGCCGGTCCTGGGTCCGCCGGGCAGCGGCCTCGGTGATGGCAGCGGCCTCGTGCGCGGAACGGCGACCGCCGGCCGGCTGGCCCCGATCGCTGGGCGACACGCCGGTCACGTCGTCGAAGAGACGGAGGTAGGCCGAGAGTGCGGCGAGGTACTTGTCCAGCTCGCTGTTCTGCTCGACCGGCCGCATGGTGGCGTTCACACCACGACTGTTGTCGTCGGCATCGACCGGGACGAAGACACGAGCGCCGGGCACCGCGCCCTGGAGGAAGTCGATGACCTCCTTCTTGATGGCGGTCTTGTCGTAGAGGATGGTGTTGTTCGACGTCCGGATCTCGCGCTCGATCTGCACGAGGGTCTGGACGATCATCCTCATCAACGGGATCCACGAGAGCACTTCCGCCGCCGGGATGTCCTCGTCGGGAGCCGCGTCGAGGAAGTTGTTCAGGATGATGGGGCAGGCGGGCAGCATCTCGGTCGTCGCGTAGACGCCGAGGTGGTCCTGCTGGGGCAGGGTGCCGCTCGGATCGAGCTGGACCGCGTCCGGCTCTTCGGGCGCGTTGCGCTCAACGAACACCGACATGGGGCAACCGGACTCCGTCGAGCCCGTGTTGATGCCCTCGTGGTACAGCTCGGTGACGCGGACGAGGTCGTAGGGCTTGGGCTCCTCGCCCGTGGCTTCCTTCCACTCGGCCGGGATCCAGGTGGCGGGGAGGTCGCCGTACTGCATCGTGTAGGCGTGCCACACGAAGCGACGGAGGAAGGGCTCGTAGCCGCAGACGCCCGGCTCCAGCGCCTTGAACTGGACTTGGTCCAGGGGATGCTCCTCGCCGGCCTTTGGCTTTCCGTCCAGGCATATCTTGACCCCGAAGTAGGGCGAGAGCAGCCCGAGGAAGGCGGCGCGGCGAGCGGCGGCGCGGAGATCACCACGGTCCGTGAGGATCCGCATGATCTTGTTCTGGTCGTCGGAGAGGCGGGCGGCGCCGGAGACGCGGGCCTTCGACCGGAAGGACGGGACACCCGGGGTGAGGTTGCTCACCAGCTGCCGGACCCGCGACAAGAAGAGGTTCGCGGTGGTCTGCGGCGGTCGCCACGACGCGGTCTTCTCGGCCTCGACGAGATCGGCGACCGGGATGCCCTGCTCTCCGATGAATATCTGGGCCAACGACGCCGGGTCACGCCCGGTGTAGATGTCCGAGATGAGCTTCTGATTCTCCTTGAGTGGCGCGGACAGGGCCTCGCGGGCCGTCTCGAAGAGGGACTTGAGGTGCGCCTGGGCGTCTTCGTTGAGCCTAGCTTGGCCAGCCATCGTTGGATGCTCCGTTCATCTGGGGTGTCCAGAGGGTCGTTGGGGTGTTCCGCTCGTCGAGCGGCGTGAGCCCCGGAGGCGTGCCGCGCCGGTCGGCTTGGGTGCTCAACAGCGCGAGGGCAGAGATCAGATCGTCCGAATCCGAGAGCGGATACTCAATGAGGCGCTGGACCAAGAGGTCGCGGCCGGGGAACTCGGGCGGCAACCTAAGGTACCCCTTCCGCATCGCGGTCTGCAACCCCATGAGCCGAAAGGCAAGGGCCGCGTTGCCGATCTTCTGGCCCCGGATGGCGACGCCGTCGAGCTTGCCGCGCTCCTCGAGCCACGGCTTGAACAGCGATTGGGCGGCGACATCCTCGACCCAGAGCGCCTGCAGCTCCTCCTTGTGGTTGGGGACGCCGACCTCTTCGAGCCAGCTGACGGCGCTGTCGGCGCCGCCGGCCAGCTCAAGTGCCTCGACCGGGACAAAGATGTTCCTGTCCGGCTCGAAGCCAACGAGGCCGAGCGCGTGGGCCGGGATGACCTTGGCCACGATGATGCCGTTGAGGTCGCCGCGCGTGTTGTCGTCCATGCGGGCGACCGGGTCGTAGAGCAGCACCTTGGGCGCCGGGGGAAGGGCGTCGAGGGTCAGGTCTTCGTCCGTTGCGGCGGCGACGAGCGCAGGGTCGAAGAGGGCCTCGTCCGACGGGACCGGCTGGCAGAGGTACTGGGCGGCGAAGAAGGTCTTGGCGAGGTTCTTCTGCTTGTCGACGATCTCCTCGGCCGTGAGGAACGACGGGCAGACCGGCCATGCGCCGTCGGGGCCGGGCCCTTTACCGTCCTGTTTCAATGTCTCGGGATTGTATCCGTCCCAGACGCCGAACCGGAACTGCGTCCAGTCCTCGCGGCGCTCGAGGTACGCGGTGACGTCCTGGAAGGCCCACGGCGTCCCGATGTGGTAGATCGGCGAGTCGGGCGCGAACATCAGCGGCTCAAGTGTCTCAATGAACTCGATGACCTTGCGGCGGCGGGCGTAGGTCCGGCTGTTCTGCTCGTTGGACGGGTCGTCGACCACCGCCCTGGTCGGGTGGTTGCCGGCGAGGTTGGATTCGACCGAGGCAGCGAAGACCGACGGCTCGCGGCCCTTGCCCTCGCGGCCGACGATATTGAACTGGTCGGCCGGGCCCTGCTTGCGGAGGTCGCCGCGCACCGCGAGCCACGGGAAGGCGTCGCGGACGGGCAGGAAGAGGCCAGGGAGCAGCTCGAGGTCGCCGTTCAGCCTATCTCTGATCTCACCTACTAGCTTACGGGCGAGGTCGAGGGTGGCGCACGCAATGAGGTTGCGCGAGTGGGGGTGGCGCAAGAGGTGGTGGATCGTGTCGCAGACCGTGAGCACTGTGCTCTTGGCATGCCCCCTAGGTACGACAGTGCTTGTGCGTGGGCCCGAGTGGGCGTGGTCGAGCATCCGGCGGTGGAACGCCCCGAAGACCTTGCGCTGGAGTACCGTTGGCTCCCCTGACTTGGGGTCAGGTGCGATCGTCGGTGTTCCGTTGTAGCCGAGGGCTTCTGCTAGCGCGATCGGGTCGTTGAAGATGCGCAGGGTGGCTTCTCGGATCGCGGCCGGCGTGTGGGTGTGGGTCAGGCGCGGGGTCACTGAAAGAGTGCCTTGAACTCGGCGTCAGTGTAGATGCGCGGGCCGATGGTGGGGTGGTTCACGATCCAGCTGCCGGGGACGGCGGTGAGGCCGCCGATTTGGACCACCCAGGCGGCATTGTCAATGACGAGGGCACCGCCGAGGTCGAGGAACCACTGGGGGGCCGGGTCGGTGCCTAGTTGGAAGGCATCAACCGTCTTCGCGCTCTCCTTCGTGTCGTACTTGGTCTTGGCCACGGGGAGGGCGTCCTCGGCGGCGGCGGGGGTGCGGTCAGGGGTCATGGGTGTACCGTAGGACGCCGGGGGCTCGAGGGCAAGGGCGCAAGGTGATGTCTCTGCGGCGTATCGATATGGGCGGGCGGCGGCGCGGCCGGTGGCTAGGGGGCGGGGGGACACCCGCGAGGGGGAAGGCCCCGGGGGGTGGCCGTTGCCGGCGACCGCCCCCCGGTCGGGTTCAGGCGACGAACCCCGGGCCGCCGCTCGACCGGAGCCGGCGCGACTGCGCGACCCGGAGCCGGGCGGCATCGTCCAGCGGCGGGACGGTCAGCACTGGCCACCGTTCCGGCGTCGGCTCGGGAGCCACGGGCGGCTCGACCTGGAGCGCCGGGAGCGCCGCGCGTCCGGTCGCCCCGACCACCATGGCTGCAGCCTGCCGCCAGGGGAGCGCGGGCGACGGCGCGCGCGTCGGCAGAGTGCCAGGGTCGCGCAGCTCGGCCCGGACCTTGAGGACTTCGGCCAGGGCTTGGCGGGCTCGCTCGCACCGCTTGCGCCACGTCGGCTCGGCCACGGCGGGGCGGGGGATCCGACCGGCCATGGCATCGAGCGTGAAGGCGTGCTGCTCGGGCAGCTCGGCCAGCACCGCGCGGGCTTCCTCCTGGACCTCCCGGAGCGCCGCGAGCGCGTCGGTGGCGGTCAGTCCCTCGTGGAACGTGGCGTCCTCGTGGCCGGTCGTGACGGCCCGCGAGCCGCCGCCCATGGCTAGGGTTGGGTTGATAGCCCACGTGCGCAGGATTGCCTTCCCGGTGCCGACGAGGCGCTGCCGGACCTCTGGCTCGTCGGCCAGCCGGTCGAGGTCGTCGGCGTCGACATCGGCCAGGAGGCGAAGGACAGCCACGTCCACGGCTTCCGTGGCCACGTCGGCATCCATCCATTGAGGAAGGGGCGAGCCGCCGTAGTCCCGGCCAGTGCGGTAGAGGTTGGCGACCGCCAGGGCAAGGCCGTAGAGGTCGTCGAACGGGGAGGAGTCAAGAGCGCGGGTGAAGTCGTTGTGAGTCATGGTCAAGTGTCGGGTTTGGCCGGGGCGGGATTGCCCCGGCGGTCCTCTATTGAGCCATAGATCGGCCCGTTGTGACACTCACCTCTAGTGAACTTCACTCGGATTGACCTAACCGGCGCAAGCGCAGGGGGTTAGGCGGGGGAACGAGATCGCCCCGGTGGCCGGGCCCCGACGGGACCCTCGATGCGCGGGGCGGCCCGGGGCGGGCGCCATGGCCCCACCAACGCGCCGTCCCTCCCGGCACCCTCATAAGGTAAGGCCGGGAGGTAACCCGGCTCATGGGCCCCGGGAGGGGCGGATCGGACGCTTCCATGAGCCACCGACGCGGCGATCGTGACCGCGAGTTCGTAAGTTCTTGTGGGCGCGGTACTTACGACGATTTCGCCGGTCCGATGTCACGTTTGAACGGCCGGTGGCTCATGGTGGCGTCCGATGCGACTCGACCGCTTCCGGGCCATGGCCGATGGGCCGGGCCGGGGGTCGTCGTCGGGTCGTTGGGGCATCGAAGCGCAAGGGCTGCTGCTCTTGCCTAGTAGGTGCTCCCAACGGGCAACCCTTCCCGGCGCAAGCCAGGATCCGCCCGGCTCATTGTGAGCTGGGCAAGCCAACGCTACCATGCTTAGGAGTTCCCAAATGGGTAACAACGACACCAAGGCGGCGGAGGCCGCTTCGCAGACCGACCTGTCCCAAGCCCAGATCGCCGAGATCTTGGCCGAGAACGCCCGGCTCAAGGCCCGGCTCGAGTCGTCGGGTTCCACCCTGACCCTCAAGCCGTCCAAGTCGGGTGGCCTCTCGATCTACGGGATGGGCCGCTACCCCACCACGCTCTACCCGGCGCAGTGGCTCACCATCCTCGACTGCGCGGACGATATCCGCAAGGCGATCGACGTGGGCAACAGCCTGGATGCCTTCGCCACGAAGGGCAAGAGCGTGACCCGCGACGAGCACGAGCTGGAGCTGATCCGGGGCGCGTTCGCCGAGGCCATGGCGGTGACCAAGTAGGCCAAGCTGCTTCCGTTGGGGCGCTGTCTCGCCTGATCCCCCTGGGGGTCGGGTGGGGCAGCGCCCTTTTCCGTTGGGCATGCCCTGGGTGGAGCAACGAAGCCGAGATAGACCAGAGCCCGTTGACGGGCAGGATTAGGTACTACCATGAGCCGAGATCAAGGCGACAAGCGGGCCGACGCGGCCCTGGATCGACTGCACGATGCCGAGGAAGAGGGCCTCGTTGCCTACACCCAAGCCATCGACGAGGCGGTTGACGTGCTCAACTACGCTGTGATGAGCAAGAGCAAGAGGGCGCTCTTGGGTCACGCTGTGAAGCAGGCCAAGGCGGTGCTGTCGTGAGCGCCGTCTGCATCATCGTTGGGTCGCTCATCGGGACCTGGGCGATGTGGAAGGTGTTGAGTGAGGCCTTCGCCGAGGAGGACGGAGTCAACGAGCCGTCGCAGACGCCCAAGAATGTCTGTCCCCACTGCCGGAGCAAGGAAGTCGTGCTCAAGCGGCAGGACAACGGGTGCGGCGACTACTACTGGGTCGGCAAGTGCCTTGCCTGCGCCAAGGGTTTCCCGGTGTTCAAGCGATGAGCGGCACCGACGAGAAGAGGTTCGCCAATGTGTACCTGATTGACAAGGGCTACGGCGGACCCGAAGAGGGCGGTTGGTGGTACACCTTCGGCCAGCCGATCCACAGCATCGAGTGTGCCACGGAAGGGCTGGCCCAGAAGGTGGGCGAAGGCCTCGAGCTGTGGTGTGCCGAAGAGAACGCCAAGCGCAACGACAACATCAGCAGCGTGATGAGCGAGGGACGCTACACCATGTGCCTTGAGGACCACCCGGCCAAGGGTTGGCCCGAGGAGCGGCCCTACTACGAGTGAGTTAGGTACTACTACGAGGGCGGCGCATGGTAGCGCCCTCGGCCCGTCGTGGCGGGTGTACCGAAGTTTGTAAGCCACGAGCGTTGTTCCACCGCACCTAGAAATGGGTGCGGTGGGACAGGATAAATGGGCCAAGCGGGAATGACTACGTCGCGTCGATACGACGAGGTCTAAACGCAAAGCCAAGGGGACACCTGATGTGTACCCCAACGGAGCTGGGCTAGTCAGAGTGAGGACCCTGAACGCCCTACGCTGCACACGTGATCCGCCGAATCGTTGTTCTCTGTCGCCCGGGCGAAGAAGCAGCTTTGAAAGCCGACCGTTCTTGGAAGCGTATAAAGGCTCAAGTCGTTGTCTCGTCTGGTTTGAGCGGCCCATCAGGGCAGCTGTCCTACAAGCTAGGTGAGGCAGCGGCGACCCTTTCACTGGGTTGCCCGCAGGCCAGCCCACTCATCGACGCCGAGTGCGTCGAGATGTAGGATCCTCTCTGTGTGCCCCTGCACTCTGGTCGCTCTGTTCTTCTAGATCCTTCGGTCGAGGAGTCGGGTTGGAGCGGCCGCAGGGGCACACTTTCCCCCAACCAACCCACCAACCACAATGAAGACAGAATACCTAGGTGCCTTCCTCGAAGCCAAGCAGCTGCTTGGCAACGCACGACTCGCCGCGAACAAGGCTGCGCTGCTCACCCAAGAGGGCAGCGAGCTCATCGAGGGTGTCGTCCAGCAGATGCTCGATGAAGCACCCGAACAGACGGTGCCGGGCCCCGGCGCTGCCCAGCTGACCGTCCCCGACGGGATGTCTAGCTACGAGTTGGCCAAGCAGCTCAACGTGCTGTTGGCTGACGGCCACGAGGAAGTCGTTGTGTTGGGTGACACCAAGATCCCTGCGCTGCGAGTGGGCAAAGACATCCACCTGGAGCATGGGCAACGGCTGTTCGTGATCGGGGGGGATTCTTTGACCCGTTTGCACGGGCTCGAGCTACACCCAACGGCGGTCGGCGAGGTCATCCTCGACTCGTTGGCGGTCCAGCCGATGCACAAGCACGACAAGTCGCCTGTGCGTTGTATCGACGAGTGCTCGATGGTCCACCTGAAGACGCACAACGTCGAGATCCGCTCGCCCTACGACGGCTACGACGGCTTCGGGATGATGTGGGGTATGGTCCTCATCGGGACGAAGTTCACGGCGACTGGGTACCTCACCGTGGGACCATGCAAGGAGCATGGGATGTACACGATGAACATGCGGCATGTCGACATCGCCTCCTTGGTGAACTGGGAGACGCTTCGCGGCCCTGGGCTTCGGGTTGGGTGCGGGCGCACGTTGTTCACGCACCAGAACCGACACCCGTCGGCTACCATCGGAGCCATTGCCGGCAAGGCGTCCCAAGGCGTCATCCTGCTGCGCAAAAGCCTTGCTCGGTACTGCGGGCACGAGGGGTTACTGCAAGGTCAGGCGCCCTCTGGCGGAAGCGACATCACCATCGGTGGTCATACCGGGACCAAGGTGGAGATCAGGGACCACGCCTCGGTCGGCCCCCACTGCGGCGTCGTCGCTGTGTGGCAAGAAGCCCACGGTAGCTCGGTCAACGCAGCGAACAAGGAGGGCGTACGGTGCTGGCAAACGGAAGGCAGCGGCAACCCATGGGATGGGTTGTCCCACGGGGTCAGCCGGCTGATCCTCGGCGAGCTGCTGATCCGGCGAGAAGCCATCCCGGAAGGGCGCACACCGCTACTCATCAGCGGTGTGCATACGGTCCACATCCCAAGCGGACCGCTTGACCCTGACCTCGTCCGCTATGACCACCAGCCCGGTGTCCCTCCGATTACCAAGATCACTCACTAACAGCCGTTGCGTGGGCGGCTTCAATCCCACGCACCAACCCAACTCCCTACCCTTAGGTACTCCCATGAGTGTCTTCTCCGAGCGGCTGCAGGAACGCCGCACCAAGCTGGGCATGACCCAAGCCGCTGTCGGCGCTGCCTGTGACGTCACCGGCACGACCATCACCAACCTCGAGACCGGGCGCAGTGCCCCCAGCCCGCGCCTGCTCGAGAAGCTGTGCCGGCTGATGGACACCCGTCCCGACTACTTCCTCGGCTGGAGCAACGTCTTCAAGTCCAAGGTGGTGCCGCGCCGCTCGGCCTTCGACGAACTGGTCAAGGCCTAGGTCATGCGACGCGAGGAGTGGCTGCGCAAGGCCACCTACCTGCTCTCGAAGCGGGTGGTGGGCTGCGCAGACGCTTCTCCGTTCGAGGAACCCTTGGTGTCTGTGGGGTTCCCGAAGGGGAAGCGCGGGAAGAAGGCCACCGCCATCGGCCAATGCTGGGACAAGGCTTCCAGCGGAGACAAGAAGCGAGCACACGTTTACATCAGCCCTGTGCTTACCAACCCGATCGAGGTGTTGAGTACGCTTCTGCATGAGCTGGTGCATGTGAGCGTGGGGAACAAGGAGGGGCACCGTGGGAAGTTCCGCACGGTGGCACTTGAGCTGGGCTTCGAGCCCCCAATGACATCCACCCCTGTCGGCGAAGACCTGAACAAGGTGCTGACAACGATGTCTAAACGGCTCGGCGAGTACGATCACCCAGGCGTGACGGTGCAGCCACGGGGCAGCGTCGGGTCACGGATGCTGAAGGTGAAGTGTCCCCAATGTGGGTACACCGCCCGAACTACGAGCAAGTGGCTGGGCCTCTACGGCCCGCCGATCTGTCCCTGCAACAACGAACGAATGGAGGAATCCTGATGGACAAAGCCCCAGAAGACTACATCGGCGACGGGGTGTACATCACCTACGATGGGTACGCCTACGTGCTGGACCTGCGGGCCCAAGGCACCGACAAGATCGCCCTCGAGCCGGCCGTCCTGCGTGGCCTGCTGTACTTCGTCGAGAGTACCAACCCCGACCTGTTCAAGGCGCTGCTTCGTGAGCACACCGGGAGGACCGACTGATGAAGATGACCATTGGCGAGCGCTCCTTCCCTGCGAAGTGGCGCGTGTGTCCCCGCTGCGAGGGCAACGGGGTACATGTCAACCCGAGCATCGACGCCGGCGGGATCACCGAGGCAGAGATGCACGAGCTGGGCGATGACTTCCGCGAGGAGTACATGGGCGGCACCTACGACGTCCGATGCTATACCTGCGAAGGCAAGCGCGTCGTCAAGGAGGTCCGCTGGTGGTGCTTGAACAACGAAGACCAAGAGTACATCCGGGACACCTACGAGCAAGAGGCCTATGACCGCGCCGAGGCTGAAGCCGAGCGCAGGATGGGCTGCTGATGCCTTGGCTGTGCCAGTGTGGCAACGGAAACCTGTGCGAACCCGAGCCGCCGGCCGAGTGTCCGGTGTGTGGGTTCGACTTCACTGCTCTACTTGGGCACAACACCAACGATGACAATGACTACGCCTGATCGACTCGACCGTGGAGAAGGACAAGGGCAAGGTGACCCCATGGAGCTCCGAGACTTCGAGCAGCTCTGCCGCGAGTCGCTGCCCGCCGCCTACGAGGTGTGCCGGAAGCTCGGCCAAGGCAGGACGAAGCTCCCGATCCCGAGCGCCGAGAAGGTGTACCGCTACATGGAGGCGCATCACCGTGGGTTGGCGCAAGAGCAGGTCACGGTGCTTCTCCTTGACACGAAGCATCGCCTCCTCGATGAGGCAGTGGTTTCCCTGGGCACGGTGGGGTCTTCCGTCGTGCATCCCCGCGAGGTGTTCAAACGGGCGCTCTCGACCGATGGGTGTGCGGCGATCGTGTTGGCACATAACCACCCGAGCGGCGATGCCGAGCCTTCGCCCGAAGACATCGAGATGACCCGCCGGATGCACAAGGCCGGTAGACTGCTAGGCATCCCCCTCATTGACCATGTTGTCTGCGGCCATGGCTGCTGGGTGTCCCTCCGCGAGAGGACGGGGGCGTTCGTTGATGAGTGACCAACCGACCCGCTGCTCCCAGGAGGAGACCCAATGAGACTCATTGACAACGGTGACTCCCTGACCCTCTGGCTTAGCGCCAACGATACCGCCAACTGGGCGGCTGGCTATGGGCCAAGCGACGGACGCTGGCCCTGCTCCGAGCTGGAAGGACGGAGGTTCCGCGCTTCCTACGACACCAACGGCTTGTATGACATCGCCGTCAATGGCTATGAGTGCAAAGCTGGTGCTCACGAGGTCAACGCGATCGTGTGCGACCACCTGAAGGACAAGCTCCCCGAAGATCACCCCTGCTACTTCGTCGTGGTGGGGCAGTTCGTTTAGACATCCAACCGCAACCACAATGGACTCTTACATCCTGAACACCGACGGCACGGTGACCCCTATGCCGAAGCCAGCCGAGGCTGACGGCACCTTCAGCCTGAAGCAGCTACAAGAGGTAGTCGAAGGCATGATCGCCCTGATCCCCCTGGGTCTGCATCAGGTCAACCGCAACAGCTGCCCTGTGTACTTCGCCGTGGTCAACGAGGAGGGGCTGATCCACGGGCTCGAGAAGAACCCCATCGGCACCTACCTGCTGGGCAGTCAGACCAACCCGATCGTGGGTCCTGTGGTCATCCTCCCCGAAGCGAGGTTCAAGTGATGGGACAGTATTTCCTGATCTTCAACGAGGCTAAGAACGAGTACATTCACCCCCACGACTTCGGCGACGGGGCCAAGCTGCTCGAGCTAGGGACGTCCAGCCACGGTGCCATGACTGCGCTGACCCTTCTGCTGCGGCAGTCCAGCGCCAGCGAGGGCGTGGGCGGCGATTACCACGGTCCCCCGGGCGAGGTAGTAGGACGATGGGCCGGCGACCCCATCAAGATCGTCGGCGACTACGACGAGAGCGGTGACTACAACCGAGCGCAAGATGCGGGCTCGAACATCAGCCTCACGGTGCTCGTGGCCATGGCCGAGGACCCGTTCTTGAGGCAAGAGCTGAAGGTCCGGCTGGCCTGGAGGATCCCGACGCTGCCACCGCAAGAGGCCAAGGTGCTGGCGAAGGCCCTGGGTCTCTAGTGTTCACGCCGCGTGACAAGATGATGCCGAGCCAGTGTTCGTTCAAACGCTGCCGGCAATGGAGCACGCTCTTCTTTCACTACGAGGGAGAGCGCTACGAAGCCTGTGCTGGCCACGAGGCCAAGGCTGCACGTCTGCAAGAAGAAGAGTCTGCGCGTAAACGCGCCAACCCACACCACTCCGAATGAACTACGACACCGACCGCTTCCGTGCTACCGGCGAGGTCTCCATCAGCCAAGCCTCCTCCGACTCGATCCGCGTGACCAAGAGCCGCTGGGCCGGCGACCGCCTCGACCTTACCATCCAGATGGGGGGTGCCAACTTCACCCTGACCCTGTGCAACGAGGAGGCGATCCGGCTGGGCACCGAGCTGATCCAGGTGACCGCTGCTGACTTCCCCGAACCCAAGGTCGTCGAGAAGATCGTCGAGGCCCCCGCGCTGGAGGACAGCCATGAGTAAGCCTCCCGAGGACAAGCGCTGCTTCCTCTTGGTACCGTTCGCCGACAAGGCGGTGCTCAAGGAGTTCGCCGGTCAGTTGGGGCCGTGCATCGCGCCGCCCGACGCCCTCGACAGGAAGCGTTTCAACGCCTCTAACATGTTCTTGCTTGTGAGTGAGAACGACGACCGCCAAGGCAAGGAGAACACCCGACTCACGCTGGGTGAGTAGACTGAAGAGCCGCCGCTAATAACGACCTTTCGAGCTATTGAACGGACGCTAAGCGGCGGTGGCTCCGGCACTTACGACCGAAACGGGCGGATTTCGTTCCGCCGCCGCGTCCGACGCGGGACCGGCGGTGGCCTGCCGTGTAGAATGCACGGGCGCCAAACGTGTTTTTGCCCGTTTCGGTCGTAAGTTCCTTCGGCGCGGGGATTTATGGCGATTCAATAGCTCGAAAGGTCGTTATTACGATCCGACCCGCCAGTCTGCCCATGTCCAACCAACACACCGAGTTCGAGTACCTCCGTGGCCACCGTATGCAAGTCAACGTGACCCCCGAGGAATACCACCGCATCAAGCTGCTGGCCCACCAGACGGGTAGGTCACTCTCTGGCTTCATGCGCTCCGCCGCCCGCTGCTACTGTGACGAGCTTGAGCAGCGGGAAGTCCGCCTGTCCCCCACCACCAACCTCCGCAAGCCTGAAGACGACGCCTGATGACACACCTTGCTCTTAGTGAGCAGGGTTACTGGGTCTTCCCGACCACCGGACGCCGCAAGTACCCCGTCAAGCTAGGGGGCAAGGAGTTCGATGTCTTCATCGACGATGAGGACCACGAGCTGGCCCATGCCCACCTTCTCCAGTCCAAGGGGACCGGGGCGGTACTGTGTCCGCAATCGAGTGACCCGGTCCCCCTGCTGATCCTTGACCTCGACACCTACGGGATGTCGTTCGACGACCTTTGGCTTCGGCTGGCCTCTGGCGAGGCACCGCCCCCCACGATGGGCCTCGTTGAAACGCCGTCGGGTGGCTACCACCTATGGTTCCGCCTGCCCCCCGAGCTGATGGCAGAGCGCCTGCCTGCAACGGTGGACTTCGGCAACGGGGTGGCCGGCGAGGTACGGGTCTCATCGAAGGCACGGCGGCTCATCATGCTGCCCGACTCCCTGGCCACCAACAAGCAGAAGAAGCCCGGCAAGTACCGGACGGTGATGGGGGACGTTTACACGCCCTCGAGCCTCGCCTTCCCGCCGGACGTCCTGATCGCTCGGCTGGTAGCCAGGAAGGACCAGGGCAAGACACGCCAGACCAAGAAGGGCAAGCCAACCGAGGCGATCCACTTCATTGGTCTGCTTGAGCATCTGGCCGAGGCGATCCCCGAAGGGGGACGCAACAACTTCGTGGCCAAGGTGGGGCAAGTGCTCGGCCGGCTGCATCCAGGCACCCAGGTAGATCAAGAGCTGATGCCTGGGCTGTGGGAGCACCTGAAGCCACGGCTCGGCGAGTTCAGCGAGAAGGAGTTCCGCACGGCTATCGCTTCCGGCTGGTCAGTCGGCAGCAAGAACGGCGAGAAGTACCAAGCTAGGGAGAAACACCCTACGGTCACTGACGTCAAGGCCGAGTGCGAAGGCGTCTTCGGTGCCGTGCCCTGGATGGTCGAGGTGTTCGACAGCCAAGGGAAGCTCAAGGAGACACTGGTAGGCTTCGGCGGGTCAGCGAAGCGCAGGAACGAGGCCAAGAAGGTGACAGCTCTGGCCGACTTGCGCAACCTGCTGCCCGCCCTGGCCACGCTGGCCGGCTCCCCCTTGGACACCGTCGCCCGAAGCCCCTTGTTCATCCAGCCTGGGTGGGCAAGGGCGCTTGACTTCATGCTGCACGCAGAGAAGGGCGTCGACATCCTAGGCATCCCGCTGGAGGAGCGCTTCTGGACCATCATCGAGGAGTGGGCGAGGACAGCTGCGGCCGACCTGACCTTCCTCGAAGCCTGGACTGCGAAGCGACCGAGCGGCATGGCCGTGCCCTTCGTGGTGTGGCCCAAGGGAGAGGAGAGCTTGGCCTCGCTGGTGCTGTCGCCCTACCTGCAAGAGATCCTGATGACCCAGCTGGGCGACATCAGCAAGACCAAGAAGATGTGCCGTCAGTTCCTCGGCACCAAGACCCTGGTTGGCATGCAGAGCAAGGCGAAGGTCATGGTGTGCTCGTTGGCCCTGCTCCCTGACGAAGCACAAGAGTTCATCGGGGCACAGTACGAGACCTACGTTAGGTTGAAGGCCAAGGAGGACAAGGATGCCGAGGGTAGTAGCGATTGATGGACCGCCGGGCACAGGCAAGACCCGGCGGATCGTTGCAGAGGCTTCGGCCTGGACCACAGAGAACGGGGCAGTCGTCACTTACACCAATGATGCGGCGGCTGTCCTACAGCAACGGGCACCTGACGTGCCATCAGGGACAGTGTACTCGCTGACGTGGCCGTACGTCCGTGACTACCTGAAGGGGGCGAAGGCAGGGGTGGCCTACTCGAACCGAGCGTACACTGCCCGGAAGATCCACCACCTGTTCGACACGGCCCTCGATCAGTACCTCCTGGACGCACCCAGCCGTCGGGCTCGAGACCAACTCGACTTCATGGCCAAGGCGCTGCACGACTGGCGCGATGGTGACCCGCCCTTCGACCTCGACAGCGAGCTGCCCAAGGGGCCGATCAAGTACCTGCTCCCGCTGGCTCGCTGGCTGGAGGACGGTGCCCCGGTACCCGAGGCCGAGAAGTACGACTGCCTGATGATCGACGAGGCCCAGGACATGAGCTGGACCGAGCTTCGTGCGGCCCTTGCACTGGTGAAGGCAGACGGCAACGTCTGGACCTTCGGCGACCCGGGACAGGCTATCTTCGGCGAGAGCAAGGGGATGAAGGGGGCACAGCTGCCGCCTGTCTGGCAACGCGCCGACGAGACCGAGGTGCTCAACAAGGGCTGGCGTGTCGGCGACAACGTGGCGTCGGTGGCTGCGGCTGCGCTGCGGTCCTACTACGACCGGCCGGCGGCGACGTTCCGGGCCGACCACAGCACCCAGCTGCTCACGTGGCGACCCGACAGCCCGCCCCGCCGTGGCCTCGTGCTCGGCTACTCTCGGCATTCGGTGGCCAAGGCCTTCCGTGGTTGGGGCCTGCGGGGCACAGGCATCGTGCCCAAGGTAGGCCGAGCCGACGAGGAGCTAGTCCTGTCCACGGGGCACGCTGCCAAGGGAGCGGAGGCCGATGACGTCTACCTGCTCCCTTGGTCACGGGTGGCACTCGAGCGGTTTGAACGACGCGAGCCGCAAACTGTCCGCCTGCTCTATGTCATGTTGACTCGGGCAAGGCGTCGGCTCCACGTACCCCGAACCCTCCGAGCCCGACTCCCGATATGAGCCACTACCTACGACAACTCACGGAGCGTGTAAACATGCTTCAAGCGAAGGCGCTGCGCAAGGCGAACACTGCTCGCCCCGTGCCCAACTGGGGCGAGGCTCCTGTCACCGCGCTGCCCCAACGAGCGCTGTCGAGACAGGCGCCGTTCCTGGCCTGTCTACACAGGCGGCGAGGCTACACCTTGCGCCTCGACCCGGGGCCTTTGAGTTTGCTCAACGACAAGCCGGTACGCCCTGGAGCTTGGCGTCGCCTCGAAGACCATTGGCTGCGAGGCACCCCTTGGGCGCCTGTCCGCCTGGAGGTCAAGTGGGTCGATGTAGGGTGGCAGCTGCTCAACTCCCATGACTACCCGATCCCCGAGTTCCTTGCCTGCAAGGGACACGAGTGGATCATGGCCCAGGCGTTCGAGCCGGGCGACCCGCAGGCCAACGGGGGGCGTGTAAACGCTTTCCTCGAGCATGGCCTTTCCCTTCCCGATGGGCGCATCGCGCCTGTCATTCACGCTGAAGTAACCCTGTAGCATGACCTCCGCCATCCAAACCACCCTCTACCATCCCGACCGTACCCAGCCCATCGTCACCCGTGGCTGGATCACCTACTTCCTCGAAACCCCCGACCCCACCGGGAGCTCGCCCTACCTCCTCCGCCCCACTACTCTGGAGCTTTGGTCTCGTTGGTCCCCCGAGGCTACCGAAGACATGGCCCATGCCTTCCTAACCGCTATGCCCGGGGTCCACTCGATCGGTGAGACCACGTTCTGGAGCATCTGAAACACCCGCCACCCTCACCCGTAGGACCCCAGCCATGAAGCCCAACCAGATCCGCCACCACGCCCGCCTCCTCTCCCTTGCCGTCGAGTCACTCCAGGCCCTTGCCGATGCGGCTTTCGGCGTGGACCAACCCGTCTTGCTACATGCCCTGGCCACCGCCGCCCACGACCTCGACCTCCGGCGACAGCAGGTTGAAGCACAATTGATCCCCGCCGCCGTCGAGCCGACGGCGATCGCCGCCGACCTGAAGAGCGCCGCCCGCAGGTTGGGACCGGAGGCAACCCTCTCCTTCCTAGTCGAAGTGTTCGAGCCGTCCCTCCTGCTGGAGTGCGCCAACGAGGCGTGCCACGGCACGCAGGACCCCATGGACAACATGTACGCCAACGCCGAGGTAACACTATGAATGACCTACCCG
>Ga0208299_1000387_pt1 | contig 41286 bp, 68 predicted proteins | sample 15_taG_FD_184089 | JGI IMG/M metagenome (GOLD analysis project Ga0208299, IMG submission 184089) | Marine viral communities from the Subarctic Pacific Ocean - 15_ETSP_OMZ_AT15312 metaG (SPAdes) (version 2) | ecosystem: Environmental > Aquatic > Marine > Oceanic | place: Pacific Ocean | collected... | reverse complement strand
GGTCAAGTGGGTGGTGTGGCTGACGGTGAGTGGGCGGTTTCGCTTGGGCCAAGGGGGTGGATGTGCCCGAACCCCCCTTACATAGTATGTGTCAGGTGTGTTTGGGGGTGCGTGGACACCGGAATGGACTGAATCTGAGGTATAGGCACCCCTTGGGTTCCCTCCGTCCGTTTGTGGCACGGTTCCGCCTGACCTACTACGATGTTTGGTCTGCCCCTGCGCCTCTTGGCTGTGTGCAGGGGGCGGTTGCCCTTCTGACGGGCGAACGTGACCGGGTGAGGGTTCGCAGACCTCGGTTTATGTTGGCCCTGTGGTCTGGACGGGGCGGGTGTTATAGTTCTATCATACGTTTCGACGGTTGCAACGTCTTTTCAGGAGGATTTTTTTTATGGCGGAGATGTCTGACTATCTGGAAGAGCAGGTTCTGGATTATGTGTTGCGGGGGACGGCGTTTACGTCGGTGCCGGATGGTAGCGTGTATGTGTCGTTGCATACTGCTGATCCGCTGGATGCCGCTTCGGGTGCGGAGGTTACGGCGGGTTCTTATACTTATGCGCGTCAACTCTGTGCGTTCAATGCTGCCGGTACGAATGCTGCTGGTGTGACTGAGAATTCGGCTATTGAGACTTGGACGAATTTGCCTGCGTGTACGGTGACTCATATCGGTATTTGGGATGCGGTGTCTTCAGGAAATCTGCTTTTTCACACGGCGGTTGATTCGTCTAAGACAGTAGCGAACGGTGATACGATTTCTATCGCTGTTGGTGCGATCACGATTACGCTTGCCTGATGCCGCTCAAGCGAGGTGCATCAAAGTCGACCCCCCCGCCATATACGGCCTTCAGGTCTACTAGGCCGAAGTACGGGGTTGGTGGTAAGCCCACGGGTAAGGCTGCTTATATCAGCGCGAGGCATGGTGCGGGTATGAAGAACCTCATACGGAAGACGCGCAAGCAACCCAAGCGGTATTCTGGGACATTCGATAAGAGTGCAGTGATGTCAGAAATCAGTAAACGGCTAAGGAAGAAGTAGATGGCTACTGCATATCCCGCTGCGCTTGACACCACCGGTTCTCAGCAGCGGACGGACATTTCGTCCACTACCGATATGGACGCCAGTGGTCAAGAGCATGATGTCATGCACGTTAACCATGCTGGCGCTATTGTCGCGTTAGAAACAAAGTTGGGGTTGACTGACTCCAACGCTTCTTCCGGTGCGATCCTTGTCGGGTCGGGTGCGTCTACTACTTCGTGGACTACTACTCCGTCGATTAACACGACCGGTACCGCCGGGGGGCTGACGGGCGGTTTCACAGAGGGTAGTCTTATCCTCGCCAATCAGGTTTTTAGTTAGGAGCAGTAGTGGCAACCACTTTCACCAAACTTAAACTGTCGGGCAGCACCGACGGCCTTGGCATCCTTGTTGATGATGCCGCGACCGCTGGTAAGACGATTCATACTGGGCCGACGGATACGGACCAGACCGACGAGGTGTGGATCTACGCCGCCAATTACGATTCGTCTGATCGGAAACTCACCATTGAGTATGGGACGGCTGCGGCGGGTGGGATCATTGAGTCAACGATTGCTACGGAGGCCGGGTTGGTGCTGGTCATCCCCGGCCTGATAGTTGTCGGTAACGCTTCACCTAAGGTGATAGCAGCGTTCGCTGCGACTACATCGTCTATCCAACTCTTCGGGTACGTTAACCGCATCGACGTTTCGCCGTAGTCGTGTTCCGTCAGGACCGGACGAATCCGTCCACGGCGGTATCCAACTGGAAGGGCCGCAGAGACTCCAAGAGGGGGCATCCTTCGACGGCTGTGTCTACTTGGCTGAATGGTGGCCTGTTCGGTGCTGGTGGGCCTTTGACGGCGTTCGGCGGGATCATCACCCAGTATGAGGATTCTGGTACGACGTATCGTGTTCATGCGTTCCGTGGTTCAGGCAAGTTCTATGTTGCCAGTGGGTCGGGCGAGGTGGATTATCTGATCGTCGCAGGCGGCGGTTCTGGTGGCGGCGGCAACGGCGGCGGCGGTGGCGGAGGCGGCGGTGTCCAGACGGGCACGGGTCTGGCCGTAAGCACGGGGACGTACACCATCACAGTCGGTGACGGTGGCGTCTTGTCGGGGGGAAGTGTTGCTGGAACCGCAGGTTCCAATAGTGTTGCCTTGGGTATAACGGCTACTGGTGGCGGCGGTGGTGGTGGAATGACGGGTTCTGGTGGAACGGGTGGTTCTGGCGGTGGCGGTAGTCAGACGGCTGGGAACACGGGTGGTTCTGGAACGGGAAGTCAGGGTAATGACGGTGGCGACGCTGGAAGCGGGAGCGGGTCGAACAATGTCGGTGGTGGCGGCGGCGGGTATGGCGCTGTGGGACAGGATGCCCAGACGACGGTTGGTGGTGCTGGAGGTAACGGCGCAACTGGGTACGGGATCAGCGCAACGACCCCGCTGTATGCGGGCGGCGCAGGCGGCAGCCAGTTCTCAACGTCTTCCTCTTACAGCGCGGGCGGTACAGGCGGCGGCGCATCGGGACAAACCTTCGTGTTGTCCCCCTATGCGTTCTACAAGGGGGCACCGAATGTGCCGAACACTGGCGGCGGCGGGCGTGGCACCGCTGGCGGCTCCACGACTCTCGCCTATCAGGCATCTGCGGGCATTGTCATCATCCGATACGAGGTGACTGTCTAATGGCTGACCCCGCATACATCGTTGACGGTGTTCTCACTGATGGTGAGGCATGGGTCGGTATCGCCCACGGGGCGGTGTCGTTGCCTGCTGCGTCGCTCACCTTTACTTCGACGGATGACGGTCAGACGGGCGACTTTTCCCAATACATGGATCTGGTGGTTGTTATTTATGCCGCATCGACCCGTGTCGCTGCGGACAGCCTACTGAATTGTTTTCTTAGCGGGGATTCAACTTCAGGTAACTACGCCTACCAGTATTTCGTGGGTGACGGCTCGGCTGCAACGGCCTACGGATCGACGGGTGTGAGCCGTGGTATCGACACACGGCACATTCCTGCGGCGTCATCAACCAATGTGTTTGGTGCCATCACAATCCACCTGTTTGATGTGAACAGCGGCAAATACAAGTCTGCTGTCACAGCGACCGCTTCAGATCGTGATGGTGCTGGTCAAGTGTCAACGACTGCTTGCACATGGCTTTCGCAGGCTCCGATCACTTCGATTGCTTTCTCCGACCTGTACGGAGACAATATTGCGGCGGGTTCCGAATTCTCCCTGTTTGGTGTGCTGCCCAGAATGGTGACTGCCTAATGGCTGTGATCGAAGCAATCGCCACACAGTATTTGGAGGCTGATGCTGCGTCGGTGACGTTCTCGTCGCTGGGGTCGTATGAGCATCTGCAACTGCGGTATTCAGCCAAAGAGGATGCCACTGGGAACGAAGGTGCCCTTGGGTTGCGGTTCAACGGCGACACAGGGGGCAACTACACATATCACCGTATGCAAGGGAGTGTCTCCACAGTGTCGGCAACTGGTGGCACCAGCCAAAACGCTATCTATCTTTATTACTGCACGACAAACGGCGACAACGCCTCCGTCTACGGGACGACGGTTCTGGACATTCTTGATTATCGGAATGCGAACAAAAACACCACCGTTCAGTGTTCCAACGGGAATGTAGGAGGGGGAACGTCACCCAACAGGGTGGTATTTGAGAGCGGCCTCTGGGATAACACAGCCGCAGTCACCTCCATCACTCTTACCATTGGCTGGGGGTCAAACATTGTGCGTGGTTCTGAGTTCACCCTCTACGGATTGAATAGTTCCTGATGGCTGCTTTCACTGTTATCGGCCATACCGAACTCTCAGGGTCTGCGGCCAGTATCGAGTTCACTAGCATTTCGGGGTCTTACGACCACCTGTACATTCAGGCGTCTTTGCGTACGACTTCTTCCGATTCTCCCCGAGGCGGCTCGTTGCAACTGGGGAACGGAAGTGTTGACACGGGTACCAACTACTCTTGGACGCAACTTGATGCATGGACCTCCACACCTGCCTCCAGTCGCCCCACGGGTGAAACATATTTGGGTGGTTTCAAACTAGTCGGGACTGATGCGTTGGCTGATACTTTCTCATCAGCCACCTTCTGGATTCCGAACTATGCGAACACGGCGAACTTCAAGCAAGTGCTGGTCAGTGGCGTCTGCCCGAATAACTCCACAACCAACTACGAATGGCATCTTGGGGTTGCTGGTGGGTTGTGGAGTGCAACATCTGCGGTAGATGTCGTGAAGATTTCGTGCGACGACCTAGCGCAATACAGCACGGTCACCCTCTACGGAGTAACAGGAGCATAGAAATGGCAAGACAGAAGGTTGTCAACGGGGTCTACATGGACCTGACAGCAGAAGAAGAAGCAGAACTGGATGCGCGGGCTGAGGCTGCCGATCTGGACATGGGCCATGTGCGGGGTCAGCGTGACGGCCAGTTGCGTGGCTCCGACTGGACACAGATCGGTGACGCAGCGTTGGGGGACCATACCGCTGAGGAGTGGGCGACGTACCGTCAGGCTCTCAGGGATCTGCCGCAGACGTACAGTCGTGTGTCTGAGGTGGTGTGGCCTAATGATCCGCCGACGCAGGCTGCAATCGACGCTGCCGCTGAGTGATGGATCAGCCGTCCGACATCCGCCAAGTCAGAATCCCAACCGTAGCGTTGGGTTTGATTCTGTCCGTGGCAGCGATTGTCGGCACGGTTACTTGGTCGTCTGCGCGTCTGGTGGCGCGCATTGACCATTTGGAGGCAACGGTGTCTTCTATTGAGTACACGATGGATATGAATGCGTATGCGCGTTCGGCTGATTTGGAGGATTTGCAGGACACGGTGAACTCGTTGTCTGTTGCGATGCAGACGTTGGGTGATGCGATTGATGATGATTGGTCGGTGGAGGATTAGGTGTCCACCACCTTTGTTTACAGGCCGTCGCATCGGATGGTGGGACAGAACGCCCTAAGTATTGAGTTTGAGCTTCGGAAACTGGCGCAGAAGCTGGAAGAAATGGACTCGGAGATGGACGCGACCAGACTAGGTATCTTCGGAAAGCGGGACTAATGGGTATCAGGCGCACGGCAGCAGATTACGGGTCATCGGTTGGCGACGAGTCGCTAACTGTGTCCGACACGGCGGTGGCGTTGGCTTCGGTTGCTACGGGGTCAGTGGCGGCGATGATCACGAATGGTGCCGAACCGATCAGGGTTCGGTGGGGTACTCCCACGGCTTCCGTGGGGCACTACCTGAATCCCTACTCGATCTTGGACTTGTACCAGAGCGATTTGACTGATGTGAAGTTCATACGGGTCGGTGGTTCCGACTCGACCATTTTCGTGACTTACTTTGGGGTCTGATCGTGGGAATCAACAGGATCTCGCAGAGGGTCGATCAGGTATCGACGGGGGACATCAGTTCGGTCGTCGCGGGTTCAGGTCTGGCGGGGGGCGGCACCTCGGGGGCCGTTACTTTGACGGTGGACACGGACGCGAAGGGCGATCTGATTGTCGGTACGGGTGCCGATGCTGCGACGAAGTTGACCGTCGGAACCGACACTTATGTTCTTACTGCCGATTCAGGGACTGCGAGTGGTCTGACCTGGGCGTCACCGACTACTGGCGACATTACGGGTGTGACTGCGGGAACCGCTATTAGTGGTGGTGGTACTACTGGGACGGTGACTGTGAATGTGAATGTTGAGACTGTGACGTTGCAGTTGGCGGGTCAGGTGTTCGGCTAGATGCCGCCGTGGGGTGCTGGGTCTAAGCCCAAGGCGAAGACGGTTCCGTGGGAGACTCCTAACAGGTTCGGTGGCCCTCCTGGGACGGGTGGGCCTAGCAGGATCATTCCGCAGCCACGTCCCGCACCTATTCCTCGCCGCCCCGTACCGCTTCCAGGTGGTGGTGGAATAACACCACGTCCACCCCAGGGCGAGTTCCAGATTGTGCGTCCCGACGCTGACGAGTACGCAGCGCGTGTCGCTGCGGCGGCAGCGGCTCGACCGTCGCCACAGATTGGCCCTGGTGGCGCCCAGTTGCATGTTGATCGGTTCGGTCGGGCGCAGGGTTTGGACGAGGGTTACAACCCGCACGATCTTGGCGGTGGTCGGTCGGATCTGGTGTATTACCCGCATTTCGATAAGCCCACCATTTCAAGGGAACCGTACCGCCCGCAGCCAGGGGGGCCGTCTGTAGAGTATCTGGGGGCTTCTGGTGGGCCTCCTGGAACGGGCGCTAGCAAGCCTGCGCCTACCACGACGGCTCCGCCGTTCTTGGGTGCTGGACCGCCGACGTACACGCCGCCCCCAACGTCAGTGACCCCTGGGGGACCGCCCTCGACATACGCTTCCGCCCCCGCACCTGCCACTACCGCCCCTCCATTTCTCGGGGCGGGTCCACCTACCCTGACTCCACCTACGACGGCTCCACCGTTCCTTGGTGCGGGTATCCCAACACCCGCACCAAAGCCAGCTCCCCTGTGGGGTTCAGGTGCCGCAGGCACGGGCAGGGTTCCAGGCGGATACGGCATGGACGACATTCAGGCGGCGGTGAAACCGTCGCCGTCAGCTCCGATGATTCCAGGTCCGATGGCACAGCCCCCTGGCTCCGCTTTTGGAACGGGCGTCAAGGGCACAGGTCGTGTCCCTGGCGGGTTCGAGGTTGTTCCCGATGGCGGGTTGGGTGCGGGTTCCAAGCCTCCGCCTGCGGTTAGTTCGGGCCGCGTACCAGGGGGGTTTGAGGTCATCCCTGGTGGTGGTCTAGGTCCAGGGTCTGTGGTCCCCGATAACCTTATTCCCGATTTTGGTTCTGGTGCCCCTGGCACGGGGCGTGTCCCTGGCGGGTTGGAGGTGGTTCCTGGCGGCGGTCTGGGTCCAGGTTCGGTGCGTCCATTTGATCCAGGCGATTTGCTTTCTGGTATGCCTGGGATGGGGCGAACCCCTGGCGGCTTTGAAGTAATCCCAGGCGGTGGTCTTGGGCCTGGATCTTTGGTTCCTTCGCCATCAAATCCGATACCCGACTTTGGTTCAGGTGAACCAGGAACAGGACGAGTACCAGGAGGCTTGGAGGTAATCCCTGGCGGCGGTCTAGGTCCAGGGTCTAAACCTCCGCCTGAGCCTGATCCGATCTGGGGTTCTGGTGAGCCTGGGACGGGAAGGGTACCAGGAGGGTTTGAGGTAATCCCTGGTGGTGGTCTTGGGCCTGGGTCTAAGCCACCTGAGGGTTACACGCCCCCTGGTGGTGGCGGTGGCGACACCTATGTGCCACCTGCTGGCGGCGATGGTGGCGGGTACACGCCCCCTGCCCCCGTAGGCGGCGATGGTCCTGGGGCGACCGCCCCAATCATTCGACCTGATGAGGGGACGGTAAGCCCGTTTAGCGGTGTTGGTGGTGATGCGGCGGAGCTGAAGCGAAAGTTGGCTTATCTGGGGTTCGCTGAAGGCGAACTGGATCAGATGAGCGAAGACCAGTTGTATGACATGGGGTTGAAGTATGACGCCCTGTGGCGGGCGTTGCCTGGACGGTTCAACAGTCGAGGGATGTTGGACAGTGGTTTGTATCGGCGTGGTGCCGACATGCTGGCTGACCGCCAGTTGGAGGAAGGGAACCGTCAGACTCGGCTTATTGATAGTGCGGCGAATCGTTTGGCGATGACTGAGTGGGGTGCTGAAAGCGATTATGCGTTGGGTGGTTTGTCGGGTTTGCAGGGGCGTGTCCAATCGTTGGTTGATGCGTTGGCTGATTTGAATAATCCCGTTGGTGCTGCCGTTGGTGGTGGGCCTGTGATGACCCCTGGGGGGTATCAGTATCGTCCGCAGGGGGTTAGATAATGGCTTGGTATGGCGATGCTTGGGATGCGACGGGTGGAAAAGTTTGGGATGCCGTCAGCTCTATGCCGAAACCTTCGGAATACCTCTTTGATTTTGAGCCGTCGCCCGAAACGACGGGTGGGCAATTAGCGGGGAAACTCAGCGACATCCTTGGCTTCGGCCTTCAGCAAGCGGAACGTGTCGCCAACCCGTTGGGCACTTTGGCTGAAACCGCAGGATGGCTATTTGACACTCCTGAGGCGGATCAGGATTGGCGTGACCTGATGGCACAGGACACCCGATGGGACGAAGCAAGCCAAAGCTGGGTGCCGTTCACACCCCAGGAACAGGTGTGGGCTGATGAGTTCACCAGCGGTCCAGGGTTCATAGATGAAAGCATGGCGGACGTTATTGCTCGCACCGCCCCCGCCGAGGTTGCTGCACCTGTGGCTGCTGGCCCGTCGGTCGCTGAACTGGTCGCCCAACTCGTCGCCCTGAAAGAGAAGGGTGTAACCGATCTGAGCGCCAGCCGTCGCGGTTCGTTGGATCGTTCCGAGGTGGCCCGTTTGGAGCGGTTACGCAGCGATGAGGCTGATGCGTTTGCACGGTTGAAGGAGTTGGAGGCGGCAAGGGTCGAACAAGAGGAACGGGTGGCGGGCAAGATCACCAAGCGTGGCGAGGATGCGATTGCCGATTGGGCGACTCGGGTTGCTGATGCTGAGGACCGTATGGCTGATCTTGGTATCGCAGGGTTTGGCCGTTTGGAGGCTGCCGATTTGCGTGGTGCGGGGGCGTTGGGTCGCCAGTCGGATCGTCAGCAGACGTTGACGGATCGGTTGGGTCAGATCGCTGCCGATGAGGCGGTGGGGCGCAGCATGGATTTGGGGTCCACTTACGATCAGGCTGGTTTGGATTTGGCTGATGCGTTGTGGGCTGCTCGGGCCAAGATTGATGAAGATGAGATGGCGCAGTTGCAGTCGATTGCGGAGGCGGCTTTGGCCGCTGAGGTTCAGGCTGCCCAGTCGGCTGCGGCGTATGCGCCGATGGAGCAGTTCTTCGGGGCGATGGGTGGTGCGCCGATTCCTGGGTTTGTTCAGTCTGCCGATCAGGCGGGTGTGTTGGACACGATCTTGGGTGCGATGCTGCGCGATAATGACCCTGAAACTCAGATGGATACGGGCGGTTTGGCTGCCCAGTTCCCTGATCTTGCCCAGTGGGGTCTTGGCCCTGGTGTCGTAATGACTTTGGATGAGATCAAACAGATAGTTGACCTTGCGGGATCGCCTTTCATTCAGGCTGGATCTTGATGTGGCGACCCGTCAACAGATCCTTGATGCGATCTCGGGTGGGGTTGCCAGTCCTGTAGCGCGGTCAGCTCAGGTTCTGACCCCACAGTTTGAGCCGAAGGAACCCAGCGGAGACATCAACTTCCTGGGTCCGCTCGGGGACATCATCGACATTATTGACACGCCGCGTGCGGCGATTGCGTCCACCGCTCAGGAGATTGTGGATGTGTTCCAGGGTGAGGGGTTTTCGCCTCGGGATTGGTGGCAGCAAACGTCAGATAATCACCTGTTTGGTGAGGTGTTGCGTGATTCTGGGGTGGATCTTCCTGGGCCGTTCGATTTTATTGCGGGTTTGGGGTTGGATATTGCTACGGATCCGTTGACGTATTTTGCGGGTGCGGGTGTGGCGGCTCGTTTGGCGAGGGCTGACGATGTGGTGAGGGCGTTGAAGGTTGGCGCTAATGCCGCCGAGAAGATTGGTGACGCTGCGAATATCGCCAAGGCGAAGCGGATGAATGATGCTGCTGCCAGGGTTGCTAAGAGCCGCAGCGTTTTGTCGGCTGGCAAGGCTTTGGACGATATTGGTATTTCTTCTGGGGCACGGTTGACGGTGCCTGGGACGGGCCGTTTGAGCCGTCAGATCATTGAGCGTCCGTTGGATGCGATGACGGGTGGTGCTGTACGCGCTTGGACGGATCCTCGCCGTGTCCGTCAGCTATCTGGCGAAGTGTTAGAGGCCCCTGAAAAGTTCCTGGCGGACAATGAGGGGCTGATTGTCAACGCGATGAGGGCGATGCGTCGAGGCGACGATTCTATTGATGCGATCTTGGCGTCGGTTCCTGAGGCGAATCGTGCGTTGATTCAGCGTGCCGCTTCGATGGCGTCGCGTATGCCTGTCGAGTCTCGTATCCGTTTGCCGTGGTCTACACCACTGGTGGGTGCTGTGGCTATGGCTCCTGGTCGGGCGTTTCGGTATGCGACGCAACGCAACATTGTGAACTCGGTGGATGAGGCGTTGAACTATCGGCAGCCGATTCGCAAGATGAAGATGTCTGATGATCCTGATGTGGTGATGGCGGGTATTTACATTGAGAAGTCTGCGAATCTGGCTGAGATTGCTGGGCGGACGATGGATACACGGTTGACGCAGGATGCCCGTCAGATTTTGGAGGAGGCGAAGCGTCTGGGTGTCGATGAGGATGATTTGTTGCGGGCTTCTGACAGGCCGTGGGGTAGCCCTGAGATGCCGCCTTCGATTGTGAACGCTGGGCAGGAGTTCCACGACAGCCTGTTGGGTTTCTGGAATGATGCGCGTCTTTCGTTCAATGAGGTTGTTGGCGGCGAGAAGATCGCTCCGATGATCGGTGACTTGTATGCGGCACGGTATCTGTCCCAGGAGGGTGCCGCCCTGTTGAACACGGGCACGATGACGAAGTGGACACCTGGGGCGGCGTTGGGTAATGCGATGGAGCGTCGCGGGTATGTGACGCCTTCGCAGTATGCGGTGTATGAGGCGCAGTTGGGTCGTGAGGGTGCCGCGAAGCTGTATTCCAAGACGTTCATGGGCCAGCCGTTGGAGGATGCGTCGAAGCTGTCGGTGCGGGATCAGATGAACGCTATTGGCGACATGCTGATGGGTGACGAGTACACAGAGTTGTTTGATAACAGTTTTGTGACGGTTGTTCGGCGGTACATCGGTCAGATGTCCAAGCAGGCTCGCGTTGGTCGGTTGCTGGCCGAGTTGGAAGATTACGGTATTGTTATCAAGACGGATGTGGAGGGCGGGATTCGCACCGAGTTGGCGGATCGTTTGTCGTCGTCGGTGAAGCGTGAGGGCAAGACCCGCAAGTCTGCTCAAAAGAAGTGGAAGGCGTATCGACATGCCGCTGGTCGGTACAGCAGGGCCAACGCTGGCGGTACCCGTAGGCAGCAGGCAGACGCAAACGAAGCCTTTGGCCTTTTGTTGGACCTGGAAGACGATTTCGGTGAGATTGTTCACGATTTGGCTGCGTTGGGCAACTCGTATGCACGCGACATCAGGAGTTCCGAGTTTGGTGGTTCGTTGCGTGGCGCAACCGTGTCGGGTTATGAAGCCAAGTTGGCGGCGTATGCGGAGCAGGCGAACGAGATTGGTTTCCGTTTAGAAAAGTTGAAGCGGTTGCGTGACGGGATGCGGGCTTCGTTGGAGGCTGCTGGTCGTCCTGCGGATCCTGAAATGTTCGCGGCGTTGGATTCGGGTATCGCTCAGATGGAGGATGCGTTGTCTGCGTTCAATGCGGGGGCTGCGGCGGGTGCTTTGGATGATGAGACGGTGGTTGCGGCGCAACGGTTGAAGGACACGTTGGAGGGTGTGCGTGAGGTACCACCGTCCCCTGTGGCGGCTAGGGGAACATGGTCGGCGGATTATCCCGAAGCGGAGCTTGTGCCCATCGAGTTCTTTGACGACATCAAGGAAGCAGGGTTTGACCGCCCAGCGGGAAGCCGTGCTGGCGATGGTACGGACCTGCTTACGGAAGACATCAGAAAGTCTGGGATTCTTGAACCCATAGTGGTAGAAGTCAATGCCACTACGGGTGCGATGACTGTTGTGAATGGGAACCATCGCCTCGCTGCCGCTAGACGTTTGGGCCATACGGATGTGCCAGTAACGGTTGTCAAGCCCTCCGAATACGGGATGTCGCTTCCTAGCGAGGTTGGCATCCCTACTGTCACCCCGCCACCCGCTGCGGCACCCACGTCAAAGGCAATGAAATCTGTTGCCGAATGGGAACAGATTTACACCGAAGCCGACGAAATCGACAACGCCCTAGGTGCGTCCATCATCACGCACGAAGCAGACGCAGCGTTCGTTGAGCGTGCTGCGGCACGGGTCACCGCCGAAGCCGCCCAGGTCATTGACGAAATCGACTCGGGTATCGGGGCAATCCCTGCGGGCCGCACACTGGAAGAACAAATCAGTATCGCCAACGAACAGTTGTTGGTGGTCCGCGACAGCATCGGTGTGCAGCAGCAACAGCTCGCAGACCTACAGGCTGGTTTGGCACGCGAAGCCCAGGTTGCTGCCGCTGATGCGGCCACGGAAATACAAAAGTGGACACGGCAGCAGGAGTTCTTGCAGCGCATCAGGGATGTGACCGCCAGCCTTCAACTTGATGTTGCTAATGCCCGCAAATCTCAGCGTCTGGGACTCAACATTTCGGCTGCCGACTCACAGTTGGATGCCGTCAAAATGCTGAACGACAAACGAAACCTGCTGGGGTTCCAAGAGGCATACAACGAAGGGCTGTCCAACCAACTGTCAGGTTCATGGTTCCAAGGGTATTCGGCGGTCAACGCTGGCGAGATGGGCGAACTGTTCCAGAACGCTTTGCAGGCCGCTGCGAAGGTCAACGACCCTAAGGAGATGGGTGAGTTCCTGACGAAGTACGGCCAGTTTGTCAACTGGTGGAAGTCACAAGCCGTTATGACCCCAGGTTTCGTGTTGCGTAACGGCCAGGGTGGTGTGTTTATCAACACTCAGCTCGCTGGCGTGGAGATGGGGATGCACTCCAAGGTTGCTGCGATGGCTGTCATGGCGAACCGTGCAGGCAACGGTGACATGGTGGCGGGTGCCCGCCTGTTGCGTGACGCTGGCAAGTCAACACAGTTGGACAACGTGTTCGGGGTGGGGCGTCGCGTATCAGCCCGCGAATGGTCGGTGTTTCACGATATGGCCGATTCGGGTATTGTCAGGGGTGGTCAGGCTTGGTCGGAGGTTGCTGATGCGTCCGCCGAGTTGGGTCAGGGTGGTACTTGGTCGCCGTTCTCGGTGCAGTTTCATGGTGCCCGAAAGGTGCGTCGGGGGAACGAGAAGATGGAGTTCGTGTTGCGTGGCGCGTTGGCGTTTGATGCTTTGGCGAACAAGGGCAAGTCGATTGATGAGGCGTGGGATCTGGTCCGCAAGTTCCATTTCGATTATTCGGAGTTGACGAACGCTGAGACACGCATCAAGCTTGTAGTTCCTTTTATGAAGTGGCAGAAGTCGGTGCTGCCCATCCTGGTCGAGTCGTTTGGGAAGAACCCGAAGGCGTGGGGCAGGTTGCAGCAGTTGAAAGGCGAGATGGAGTTGACCTCCGAGGAGGAGGGGTTGGTACCCGACTATTTCGGTGAGTCGTTGGGTATCAGGATGCCGTTCAAGTTTCAGGGGTCACGGGTGTATGCGTTGCCTGATTTGCCGTTCAAGGATTTGGCCCGCTATTTGAAGGAACCTACGTCGCCTATGCGGACGGTCGCTGAGGGCATGATTCCGTTTGTCAAGCTGCCTGTTGAGATTTGGTCGGGTAAGCGGGTGTTTGCTGACATTCCGTTTAGCGGCAGGTATCAGCAGGTTCCTGCTAGTTACGGGATGATCCCTGGGTTGATGCCCATTCTGGAATCGTTGGGTAAGGCGAAGAAGAACAAGCGTGGCGAATATAAGATGCGGGACCGTGACATTTACATCATGGATCAGTTCACGCCGTTGTTTGGACGGTTGCGTAGGTTGTTTCCGAATGAGGAATCAAAGCAGCGCAGGTTGTTGTCTACTTGGATTTCTACGATGACGGGTACTGGTTTGCGGACTAATGATCCTCGGGAGAAGTTGAACCAGTGGTACAGGTTGCAGCGTCAGGTGGCTAAAGATATTGAGGATATGGCTGACATCGAATCGCGTGAGGTGTAACGGGAACGGCGAAAGCCCCCAGCCGAAGCTGGGGGCCAACGCTCTGGTTTCTAACCTCGTTCAATCTCGGCTATGTCTTCGGCCAACATGCGCCCGAGGGCGGTCCCGAGATTATCTAACCGTTCCTGCATGGCGGCACCGCACCCTCGCTCAACGGCTGGCTGGTACTCCTTGCACGGGCACGCCCCCTCGGTGGCGATCCCTGAACGGCACTCCCGATTCAAGATGGGCCTCCCGAAGCGTCGAAGCAGCTCGTCGTGCTCACCTTCGGGGTGGCCGCACTCACATATCTCGTTGTTCATGTTGTTTCCTCTCTGATGATTGATTCGGACTTGCACATCAATTATGCCAGTGGTGTCAAGCCTCAGCCATTCTCAAAACGAGGTGACCTGCACGTTTGTCCACATCTGGGCCGCGTTGATGCAGGTCAGATTTTTTTGAAAAAGTTTTCGGCAACCTGTTCTCAGTACGGGACACTGGCGCACTAATAGCGTGAGGTTTGTGACCCGTGAAACGTGGGATGCCATCGTGCCCCGCTCCCAGTTGCGTCCACTGAAAGACAGCAAGGTCAAGGGCATTGTCGTGCATCACACGACAGGAAGTGCGATTGAACCTGGGCACATGATCGGCGCCCATGACCGTTACCACAAGCACACGCGGGGTTGGGCTGGGGGGTTGGCTTACAACTGGTTGGTGTCGGCTGATGGCCGCATCTGGGAGGGTCGTGGCTGGAACCAGGGTGGTGCGACAAAAAACTGGAACGACAAGTCGGTCGCTGTCGCCTATCTGGGTGACAGCAATCACCAGTTGCCTAAGAGTGCGAAGGCTGCGTTGGTGACGGTGTTTGATGCGATTCATGCCAAGTATGGGCGGGATTTGTGGATCAAAACCCACGACCAGTTCAAGGCCACTGATTGTCCTGGCTCAGAGCTGCGCGAATGGGTGCATGACGAGGTGCCAGAGTTGCTTTCTAAGCCTGTTTCCAGCGCGTCTACGCGCCCCGCGACAACCGACCAGTGGGAATCGTTGATGGAGTTCCTGTGGGGGCTTAGAGAGGCTGTGAGAGCGGCACCGTTGAGGCGTTGGCGTAGAAACAACCAGTATGCGGTCATGGTTGTGCAGAACGCTTTGAACGCCAAGGGATTCCAAGCAGGGAAAGTGGACGGCAAGTACGGCAGGCGGACGAAACGTGCCGTGCTGTCGTTCCAGGCCACCCAGTTTCTGCCCCGTAACGGCATTGTCGGTATCGGAACATGGGACTCGTTGTTTCCCTCCTAGGAACATGCGGGTGGGACAGCGGATCTTGCTATTAGGAGGTCATGCACATGGCTCGCGGTAAGAACATCGGTAAGTCGTTTGAGGACACTTTCGGTTCTCAGAACGATCAGCTTTTCAACTCGACCAGTAGTGAGAACCAGTGGGATGACTCGCAGCGTGCGAAGCGCAACGCTGCCTATCTGCGCTCCACCCCACTCGGTAACCAAAATTCGGGTGGGCGCCCGTTCGGGAAATAGGGCCATGCACAAGGATGGTTCAACTCCGAAGCTGGTTGAGACTGGCCGTGTCCTTGTTGACACGGTGAAGCGCCCAACTCAGAACCTGGGCACGCTGACCGAAGGCGCCATCTCACGGATGGGTAACGGGATGCGCGCCAAGTTTGACGAAAACGATTGACGTGCCCTTGAAGGGTGGGTCGTCGTCTGCGGCTATCGCCGCGAATGTTTCAACATTGATCGCAGAGGGGAAGCCTCGTAAGCAGGCTGTCGCTATTGCCCTGCAAAAAGCAGGGAAGGGGAAAAGATAATGAACGACATGATTTCGCGCGCTGGGTGGACTTTCGTCCAGGGCTTTCTAAGTGTTTTCGTTATTGCCGATCTGGCAACCGCCAAGGTTGCAATAATCGCAGGAATCGCCGCCGCTTTGAGCGTCGTGAAAACGTATGCCGTTGCGAGGGTCGGCTCGTAGGTTGTGTCGCTGGATGTCGAGAAGCTGTGGGCGCAGTTCATCGACGCCCAGGGTGCTGAGGTAGAGGCGTGGGTCGCTACCGAGTTTCGTAAGTCCAGCGGCCAGTTTGAGTACGCCGACGGCACGCACGCCAAATGGGTGGATGGCGGCAACCTGGGGTTGCTGCTGGTGTTGCCCATTGACGAGCTGGTAAAGGTTTTGTCCGCCTGGGAAGAAGCCCATGAGGAACACAACGAGTTTGCTGCCGAGTGGATCATGGGTTGGATCGCCAACGTGATGACGATGCTGGGTGCAGCAGCAGAGAACCCTCTTAGCTGACCAGCGGCGGTCACCAGCGACCGTGTAACTCCCGTAGTTCTTGGCGACACGGTTTGCAACGTCGGGCCACTTTCGTCTCGCCCTTGAACTCGTACTCAAAGGTTGACAACGGTTCGTATCGTGAACATTCCGCACAACGGTAGCGTCCACGGGCGTTCTGTTGTTCAGCGGTTTTTTCAAGCTCACGTTGAGCGCGCTTGGCAGCAGCGATACGAACAGCCCGTTGCTGGGACGGCCCATAACGGTCTTTATTCATTCGACCAGCGGCAGTTCCATGAGGTTATGTTCGACCATCACCCCGAGAACGCAGTAGCCGCACAGATCCATCAGGGTGTCGCGCAAAGTTTCTTCCTCAGGATCGACGTGTAACCGTTCCAGGTTCTTCAGGCGTTCAATCTTGTCAGAGATGCGGACGACGATTCCTGCGGCGCCGAACGACAGAATGTTGTGCGGCCCGTACCATGACTGCTTCAACGTCAACAGTTGCAGCAGGTCGTCGTTGGTGATGCGAGGTCTGGCACGGTCCTGGGTGGCGGCGTAAACGTCTGCGTACCATTCGTGATCGGGCGGGTCGGGGAAACGAACCCGTTGTTCTTCGATCAGCGTTTCCAGGGTGGTGGTGATGACCCCCAGGCCGTGCAGGGAGATCAACGCCCAGTGGGCGCCGTCTTCCCAATACTCCAAGTCTCCCAACGGGACTGTCACTTTCTCAACCTTTCCTGTATCAGCGGACTGTTTTCCAGATCGGCCCGCAGATAGGCCAGCAGGGCGTCGCGGCGTCGCGCCAGCGTTGTCTTCGGGATGTCCAACACTCTTGCACAGAACCGCAACGACAGCCGCGCAATGAACAGGGCTTCAAACAGCCACCGTTCCCCCGATGGCAGCTTGTCGATGGCGTCGGCCAGCAGTTCGCGTAGTTCGTGCGCTTCAGCGAGCGACACTTCTGGTTCGGCACCGAAGGGTGCCGCCATGAGGGCTTCGTATTCGTCGGTGGGTTGCGGGTAACGGCTTTTGTTGGACAGCCATTGGAAGTCTTCAGGGTCGTGGGTGTCGGCATTGCGGTCAGGCGGCACGGTCTGAACCCCAGGGGAGAACACCTGGGGTCAGCCGCAGATACGGTTTGGAACCGTCCTCGTATGTTCCCTTGGTGGCGTGTTCCCCCGCCAGCTTCAGGAAGCCTTGTAAAGAAATCTCGCAATGGTCGTCGCGGTCGGATGAATAAAAGAACAGATCGACAGGCAACAGGGTTTGCCAATACCCTAAACCTATAAGTTTCTCTACCTTTACTTTCAAAGATTTGGAAAACCCCTGGACTTCCACGAACCTTGCGGGTGCTTGGCCGTGGATGTAATCAGGTGCGTACCGCAACGCAGATGGCAGGTTGATGATTGGAAAACAGGGGCGGTTGAATCCGAATCGTTCGGATTCTTCCCCGTACACTTCTTCGTAGACTGCTTCGGCTTGGTCACCCATTTGGGTGAACCGTTGCGCCCACGATGTCTGGTGGAACTGTGTCATGGCGCCCCTTTCAAGGCGCCCCCCTATTTTTTGCGGACAGAAAGTTTCTGAACTTGTTTGTCATCGTCATAAGCAATGGTGTTCAGGGCATCGAGGATTCCTTTGCAAATATTATCAGCGTCACCTCGTATTGTTGAGTCGGGTTCGTCAAGTGGTGTGATGTATACGGTCATTCTTTTTGGCCGCAACGTGATACTTACCGATACGGGGCCGTCAAACTTTGGGCCTTTATAGTAGGTGGCGATTTGTTTTTCATATTCGGCGTAGCTCTTTGGAGTGTAGGCGTAGCCGCGTTTGGTGAGGCGCGGTCTGGGTTTTGCGCGTGGCTTCAGCGGAATCGTGAACCTGTAACTGTCTGCCATCAGAACGGTTCCTCGTCGGGCAGCAGCGACCGTTGAGCGTTCGATGCCGCAGCCGAAGCAACCAGCTCCCGTACCCGCTGCGCCCCATCGGGACGCTTCGTGTATTTAGCCCCCCATCGCAGGTCACACTCGGCCACCATCATCTCCACGTCGGTAGCGGAAAACTGTTGACGCAGCAGCGACCCCGCAAAGGCAACCAGCATCGAGGAACGATCCTGGTCGGGGCGCGGTCCACTGTTCCAGATTTCTTTGGCTCGTCCGCCGTAGTCGTCCATGAGTCGTGACTTGGTGACCCTGACAGGTGGGGGCAGCGGGGCTGTGTGGGTCGGTGGAACATACTTGTCGGCCAGTTCAGCCATGTCGTCTACGGAGGCCCGTGTGTCCATCGCTTGTTCGCAGAAGTCCCGTAACACGATTTGTTGCAGCTCGGAATCGACCATGACTTGTCGGCCCAGGGGTCGCCGTTTCGGGTAGGCGAGTCTTAGACCGTTGCCGTAGCCGCCGTGTGTTGAAACCTGCTTCGGGTAAATCTCCTTATTGTCGGCGTCAACTATCTGCGCGGCGGCAAGCATCGCGGTGCGGGCCGTGACAGCAGGCAACTCTGATTGCAGATACACCAGCGTATGTGCCCCTTTACTGCGCGACAGTTCAGTCCAGGCGGTGATGTTGAACCGTCGCAACACGGTCGCCATGTTCGCAGCATGGATCAGAGAATCGTGGTCGCCCACATCAAAGTCGGCTCCGCACCAGAACACTGTGTCTCGGGGGGTCAACGGGTACACGCCAATAGGTTGGGCGCCGTGTAGGTGGACAGCGATGGCACGGTGGTAGTCGGGGCCGTCTGCGGCCAGCGGGTCACCGTCGGGGGTTTTGGCGGGGCGGAACTCTCCGCTGTCGGGTGCCGACAATGCGATCCGTCCGCCACGGTGTAGCTGCGCGAACTGTTGAACGGCGGTCACTTCAACGGGTCGGCGTAGAAGAACCCCAAGGCACGCTCCGTGCATTGACCGTGCTGACCCGATTTCAACAGTCGAGTGATGCCATCAGCGGCGGTGCCGTCAGGGTGCAGCTTCGCCCAGCGGACCAGTTCCCGCCACGCAGTCTGCAAACGAATCAACTCAACCTGACCGTCGATCACACGGTCACGCTTAGGGGACGGCTCATCAGCGGTCCATGCCATCAGAACTCGTCCTGCCAGTCACGGTGCTGCATGTCGAACACGTCAGGTTCCACGATCCGTCCGCTGCGAGGATCCAAAATCATTTCAACATCTATCAGCCTGAACGGAGGCCGCTTGTTCTTGACCAGCGAAATGCGAACCACGTCCTCCACCCGTTCCTTCTCAGCAACAGACAGGTCTTCACGGTCCTTCGGACGGTACACCTCCAACACGGCGACCGCTTCACTCTCGCCCCCGAACCGACCACCGCTGATCCCCGCAGGCTTCCCACGGGGAGCAGCACCACGACCAATCTGATGCAACAAAACCAACGGCACGTCAGCGACCTTCGCGAACCGTTTGGCCTGCTGCGCCTTGTGAGCCACCGCCGTGTTGTCCGCTGCGTCACCTGGAAGCAGCTCCAAATAGTCCATGACCACACCGTCGGCGGGTGCCCCCCAATACTCTTTCGCTTCGGCCATCGCAGACAACATCTGGCTGAACGTCAACGACTGGTCACAGATCAGCACCCTGTCCAACATCCCTCGGGCCGCTGACTGAAACTCGTCTATTAGAAGCTGGTCGCCTTCACGGATCGCCTTCTCAGTGTCGGCAGAATCCCGACCGAACCCAATCGAAAACAGTTTCGCAATACACAACTCGCGGGGTTCGTCGGGGGAAAAGATGACAGCCCGCCAGTCAGGGTTGCGCCTCAGGTTGTGAGCGACCATGCAGTACGCAGCCGTGGACTTACCACTATGGGTTTTGCCGATCAGCAACAGCATGTCGCCACGATCCAACCCCCCAGGCATACACAGGTCGATGGGGCGGAACCCTGTCTGGAATGAACCCTCAGAGGTCAGGTACTGGCTGTACGAATGGACGGCCTCTATCGAAGGTTCAAAGTAGCGAGATGACGGAGCGGCGACGGGACCATGCGCGGGTACCCCAGGGGGGCTTAGGGGTTGACCCGCCGTCAACCGCTCCGCCACCTGCTCGTCGGAAAGCAGGGCGGGCACGGGGTTGCGTTACCCGAAAGCGGGAATAGAAGCGTAGCTGTCGGCGGGAGACTTGGCGAACTCTGCCTTCAGGTCGGAGAACTCGTCAGGAATGTCGGACACCCACAACGCTTCCTGATCGTCACGGCTCTTAGCTTTCGTCTTGAACGGTGGCGCCTTCGGGGACACGCTGCCTGAGATCAGGTCGTTGCGGTTGTCCCAGAACTTGGCCTTGCGGCCCGCATCATCAGCGGACATAAGGGCACGCCACAGGGCAGAGCTGCCCTTCTCGGCTACGGGCGCCCCCGAGGATCGGCGGGGAGTTTTCGTCGGCTGACGTGATGCCTCGGCGGCAGGTTCGGACGACCCACCAGCGTTGCGCCTGGAAACGCCACCAGAAAGACGCCTCACGATCATGCCGTCATCGGTCACATCAGATTCGATGCCACCCAACTTGTAAACCTGCGCCTTCAAAGAGTTGGCAAGTTCTTCAGATTCGACCAGAAGATTCTCAGCGTCGAACGACACGGGGTACGCCTGGGTGATAGAGACACGCAGGTCTTCATTCTCGTAGTTGCCTGTCGATACCTTCGCCCCGAAGGACACGGTAACCAACTGTGGTGATTCGTTGTCTGGCATGGCTTACCTTTCTGATGGGTGGATGGATCTTAGCACTTCTGTTTGCGGCGAAGCCGCTTACGTTCAAGGTCGCTGGTCCCGCCCCAGATCCCAACCTCATGGTGTTCAAGGGCAAACTCCAAACAGGGTCGTTGGACAGGACACAGGGTACAACACGCCTGAACCTCCAACGGGACAGGACCACCCTCGGGGAAGAAATCGTCACGGGTCAACGTCGCATGATTTTTGCAGGCGGCTTGTTCGTGACCGTCGAACGGCGGGATGTATGCGAAGCGGACGAGTCCTTTGGCGTCCCATGTCCGTTTCGGTCGGGGCGCTACCACGGGTTCGCCCCCAGATGCTTGCCACGACAAACCGACCAATGCTCACACCACTTCGGACTGCACTTGTACGAGGTCCAGTTCTGCGGCCAGACAGTCAGGTTCGCCCGCTGCAACTCCACCACCCCATGCACATAGTCACGCAACGCAGCCCAATGCTCAGGGCCACGACGGATCGTCAACCAGTGATGGTCGCCCTCAACAATCTCAACCCTATGGAACTCCCGCTCCGAATCGAAATCGTCATCGTCGTAAGCCGCCACCCAAGTGTAAACATGCGATTGCATGTCCCACCTTTCATGGTGCCAATCCTCGCGCCCAGGCTTACCGTTGCTTTTCATCCTGAACTCGCCAGGACACTTGTAATCAACGACACCCAACTTGGCGTCTTCCACATCAGGGGTGCCTGTCAGCCACACCTCGTACTCGTCAGTCTCATCGAACTTGACACGGAACTGTCGCTCAACGGCAGTCAACGACAGCTTCGGAAGAATGTCAAAAAACCAGCCCTCCACGTTGGCGTACACCGAAGCCTCGATCCGCTCCTTCGGAGATTTCCACTCATCCACCGTCGGGAACAATCGGTCCACATGCCAGCCAGCAACAGCGTTCACATCATCCATCAACGGCGTGTGCCCATCCAGAACACGCTGACCGATTTCCTCAAACACGGCATGACAGACGTTGCCCCTGGTCTGATCCGAGTTCACAGGCTGAGGACGAGGCTCGTAAATGTTGCGCCGCAAATGCTCAGGACACGCATTGAACGTACCGAAATCGCTTTGCCTAAAAGTCCACTGTTCCTTGCTCACTCAGCTCCCCGATCACACCGACAACCAACGAAACATCAGTATGACAGGGGGGTGTGACAACGGCAGGGATAGTCAGTTGGACACCCCTGGGCTTGTCCACTGACCTTCACAGGTAAGCGGGCTGAAGGCCCGCCCCTCTGGACCTTGACAGGTCAGTGTAACAACCAACACCGTGGCGTCAATAGAAACTCAACCAGACCCATTCAAATAAACCTGCCGAGGTCGGTTGATCGACATACCCGACCGTTCAGCTATCTGCCGAAACGTCAACCCCAAATCGTCATGCAAGATCCGCACCACAGTCGCCTTACGCTCCGCAATAGCAGCCCGCTGCGCCCGAATCCAAGGATCACCAACCTCATTCAACCGTTCCAACTCGGCAGCCAAACGATCCACCTTGCCCATCCCCGCATCAGGTGGCTCCGCCGCCCACGCCAAAGCATCAGCGAGACAACACTCCCTGGTCGATTCCCAAACGCTGGGGTTCAACCGTGCCCGTTGCCCCCCGTCACTCATCTTTAGACAACCACGGCTCCAACCGCGAATCGGCAAACATCCGCGCATCCAAGTAATGAACAAACGACTGAACAAACACGCCGTCCTCTATGACAGCAAACATGGGCCGCTTGTGACCGCCACCAAAGTAGGCGGTGAACTTCTCCACCTGAACTTCCTTCTGATCGGTGTTCATGGAAAATAATCGCCAGGAGCCACCGCCACCTCGGCCCCCTCATCGTCACCGTGCGACCACACCAGCTCACGGTCGAACACCTCCAACAAATCTTGACGGCGCGCCATCTCGGCTTCTAAACGATCAAGCTTCACACGGCAAGCGTTCATTTCGTCCTCGGCACGATCAGCGTCCAACACCAACCGTTGCCGCTCAATCCAAGGCGTCATCACACCGCCTCCAACTCTCTCACACGCTCCCGCAACTCCCCCAACTCCTTCCGCAACGCTCTGACACGACAAGCCTCCGCACCATTCTCCTGGTAAGAGACTTCTTCCAAATGTTCAATGTTGACACAAGCCATCTCGCCACAAACATGGTGGATCTGATTCCCAACAGCGATGTCGCCATGCTTCAACGCCCACACCAACCGATGCAACGTGACCGTTGCCCGCCCCCTCGCTTCCTTGATGATCGAATCGTCACCCATCCACGTTTTGGTGCTGACCATCCCATACAAATACTTGCGTTCCCTACCCTTCCTCCGCTGGCTACCCCTGTTCCGCTGCCAAACATGACAACCCCCCACCACCTTCACAAAATCATTCACAGGATCCAACCAGTAAGCAACACGTTCCTCCAACGTCTGACCCCTGGGCGCCTGCACAAACAGCGGAGTACCCAACCGCTTCTCCAAAATACCCTCACGGTACTGGCTCAAATGGCTGTTACAGACACGCCCAAATGCCCAACTCGGATCCTCCGAAGCTGGCACATCGCCCACATTGGCGTGCCTGCCGCACAACGTCCCGTCCGCATCGACAGGAATAGTGCAAACCGTTTTCCCCTCCGCATCCAGAATCCTCCACGCCTTCGGGATGCAATCCAGGTTCCTGGTCTTAGCGTTGGAACAACGGCACGGCACACCATCGGCACCATGCCGACACAAGTTTCGAGACTTGTAGGGGACGATGGGATACATCTCCCGTATCCCCATATTCTGGTGGCATCTCCAGCAAAGACGCCTTGCCTCCACCTCTCTCCATTCACGACAGTGGATGCACACCCCCTCGCCTCTTTTAGTCATCAGTGACCCCTTCTGCCTGCATCTACCCCCAGGTGCTTCATCAACGCTGCCAACATGGACTTGATCTCCCGCAACTCCCGCTCAACGTCACGCAACGCCCGACCCTCAATGGGATAGCCCCACCTCTGCGCCTCAGCCTCCAACATCACTCACCCCCCAACAGAAAGGCGACCACCGTGCCACACCCAGGAGAGGGGATCTGGGCGGAGACAAGCTCCAAGGGGCACGGCGGTCGCCAAATCACGGACTAACAAACGGCTCCCCAACCGACAACGGCTCCGACCGAATCGACTGATCGCAAATCACCAACGACCCATGCGCCAACGTGCAACGAAACCACACCTGGGCATCAAAGTTGATCACCCCATACGGACTCTCAACCTCCACCACACGATGCTCGACCAACGCCTTGTTGTCCCTGAACATCTTGCGAACATCACCCACCAGATACCCATGCACCAACGACATCAGAAATCCCGATACGAAGGATGGACACCATGACGGTTCTCCCACGGTCGAGCGTACAACCGTGCGATCATCTGCTCCCGTGAATACGGCAACTCAGAAACCGTCACCTCGTCATCGACGGGCGCCCACCGATCCACCAGCCCACGGGCCAGATAACCAACACCGATCAGCGCCCCTGGCACCAACAGGAAATCCCAAAACGGATTCGGAATACCAAACATCAGACAGCCTCCCTGTCGTCTACCAAAATGATACCACGAACAGCCACCCTGCTCACCCATACAGGTCACGCCGATGCCACTCGGCCTCCGCATCAGCACGGTAACCGTCACGTTCCTTCGTCAGCTCCGACCACGGGTCAAAATCCTCACGAACCCAATCGCCTCGACCCTCAACCTCCGCCTCAACGTCACCAGGAGTAGCGTTCAACTCGGCCAACGCAGCGTCCTCGTCCTCATCGGTCATCGGACCACCCCCATACTGGTCCAACCGTGAACGGTCAGCGTTCTACTCACTGATCATCACCTTGATCCTTGATGCCATCGTGCCGTCCCACTCAACCACCAGCCCGTGGTCTTCGATGACCTTGACGGCCCACCTCGACCGCATACCGTCGGGCAGCGTGTCGTCCACGGGCGGGCCGTGGGTCAGGTAGGTGTACCCCGACTCTGGTGTCCGCTCGTTGTCCTGCGCGTGGAACCCGATGTACGGCTTGTCGTCGTCGGTGTCAGCGGTCAGGCACGTCTGGCAGCACAGGTGATTCATGCGTGCCCACCAGCCCTGCTTCCTAAGTTCACGGAACGCAGCGGCGAGGCGCTTTCGGTCGGCGCTCATGACGCCGCCTCAGCCTGTGCAACATCCTCAGCCTGCACAGTCACCCACACACAAGCAGGCCCATCCAACTGAAAAACGAAAGACTGCTCACCCATCATCTTCCTCCCCTATGTTCGGTTTATGTGCAAGAGCAACCCTGTCATAGTCAGCTAGACGATCTCGGTTGTATTCGGCAAATGTTCGTCCAGAGCCTGTGTCAATCTCGTCAGCAATCTCTACAAGCCTGCACACCAACGCACGATACATGCACCCGTAATCAGGCTCACCACCCTCCCAACCCTGGGTCACCGCCGACAACAACACATCAAACGGAACCAACACCAACCCAGCCTCGTCCCCATCGCCCCACTGGATAGCTGCCATCCGCTCCCGCCCCTCACCAAAATACCCGAACATCATCGAATAGTCCCGCTCCCCACCAGGGTCAGGATCATCCCAACACAAACCATTCGGATTCGCTGTCTCACTCATCGTCACCCTCCACCACATACTCCGACAACACAGCACTCACCACATCAGCAGGCTCAACCAACCAACGCGCCGCCAACCAACGCCAATCGACACGCCACAAACTCCCAACATCCAACACCCACTCTTGACAAGCAGACGACGCACCCTCAGAATCCTCAACAATGTCACGCACCAAACCAGTGACATAGCCCTCCATAGCATCAGCGACAAACCCAATCGGACCACCAACAGCGGCCATCCGAGGATGCCCCATCAAAAACGCACCATAGGCACGCACACCATCCACAATCACAAGATTGAAAGCCTCATAAGAGTCGCAGTCATTCGACATAAACAAATCCACCATGAACGTCTCACGGTTCGGAAACCCGTTGTGCTCCTGGCCCGCACACACCTTGCACTCACTCACGACGCCACCCACTCACGAATAGGCAAATGCGACTGCTCATACTGGGCACACACACACTCTGCACCCTGGTCAACATCCTCCGCCGTCAACGGATCGTGACCATGAGACACACGAAACAGCCCAACACTAGGACCGTCTGGTGTCCACCACCCATCCACAGACGCCACCACAGCGTCATACTCTGATGACGTAGTGATCTCCCAATCCTGGCCTATGGCACCATCAATAACAGTCCACAGCTCATCGTAGAACCCTGGCCCACTCATCACGCCACCTCACAATCGTGACCATAAAACCACTCACCAGCGTCAACCTCATCCATGAGATCAAACGTGCGGCCACACTCAACACACACAGGACGACGCTGTGACTGCGACAGCTCATAAAGCGACTGAACAGTCATGACGCCACCAACCCTAAAACGTTCCCGCCCTCAGGATCCAAACGCTCACACGCTCCACACGAATAGGCGCGAACATCACCACGCCTAGAATAAAAGCGCGGATCACTCGGACGGTCGTAGCTCATGTCCTGGACAGTGTGACCAGCGACGCCACACGCTGGAATCTCCCACAGGGCCGCGCTCACGACGCCACCGCCAACAACTCAACAAAAACCGCACCAGAAACCCGACCAGCCTTATCACGACACAGATAGTTCAGATGGCGGCCAGTAGTCTGCGCCCAATCGTTCACCCGAACCGTCCACCTATGCTGCCCAGGCTCACGGAACCCAATAGGCGTATCATAGGAAAACGCCACCTCGACACCATCACACCCCGTCAAAATGTAGAAATTAGGGCGACCCGTAGGATGCTCCACACTAGGAAGGGTAGCCATCACGCCACGCCCAATTCACGCAACGAGTAACCAGCCCAATTCTTACGATCCGCCATCGGCCCACGATCCACCAAACACCCATCACAAGGACACGCCAAACGATCCCAGCGGTGACGTTTGCCATAATCTAGGCCCGTCATCTCCTCATAATGGGAGCGCGCCTCCCAGTAAGCCGTTCCATGATTGCTCATCTACGCCACCATCCACTCGGGAGCTTCACAGTCGCAATCCTCACACACCATTTGACACTCACCGCAAATGGCGTCGTATCCCTCGTCACTGTATTCGTCGTACATCTTCTACCCTCTCAGTAGTTGACACCAGCACCCCCGAATAGGGCGCCTAATGAGAGGATAGGGCACAGCCGACCCAATAGCAAGCAATTCTTTTCCCAGCGCCCTCGCACCAGCCCGACAACCCTCACAAGGGTTACGCCACAGGGTGAGCGTTACAAGCTCTCACAAGCCCACCAGCGCGCCCTAGGCCCGTCCCTGGTGCCAGCTGGTCACCCTGGCCCCGTCCCTGCCCCCGTCCGCATGGGAAAGCTGGACCAGGACGACCGACCAGCACCCACGCCAGCGCACAGCGCACGGATCCGCGCACGCCCGCACGGGGCACCCCCAAGGGGGGCGGGGGCCCTGCACTTTTATATGTATAGATACCCGTTCCCGTTGCGTTGTGTTTTCAGGTTTGGGGTGGGTGGCAGGGGGGCTGGTTTTTGGGCAGAGTTCTGCTTTGTCCAGCTACTTGTTGCTGTTCCTCTGGGGCGTGTCCATTGATCTTGGTGGGGCGTGCTGAAGGCACGCTGCTTGGTTCCGTGTGATCCCCCCCCTATAGTCCCCCCCCTTGTGTCCCATTGGGGTTTGGGTGGGACACGGGTGTCTTGTGGTTGGAGGTGTGTGTCGGTGTCGAATGGTGGCGGTAAGGGTTGGACGAAGGATCCTGATTCTGGTGTGAAGGTGATGCCTGAGTTGTGGGCGGAGCTGTTGGATTGGTTGTTGTTGGGGTCTGAGCGGGATCCTAAGAATCAGTATGAGTGGGCTGAGGCTCATGGGATTCATGCGGCGTCGGTTCGGCGTATCAAGTCGGATTCTAGGTTTGTGCGGGAGTGGGATCGTCGGGCTGCGGAGTTGAATATTCATCCTGAGCGTACGCAGTCGGTGATTGATGCTTTGTGGGGTGCGGCTGCGGGTGGGGATGTGAAGGCTGCTTCTCTGTATTTGCAATATATTGATAAGTTCACGCCGAAGCGGCGTGTGGTTGTGGATGATGACCGTGAGGCGTCTGGGTTGTCGGATGCTGAGTTGGTTGATGAGTTGGAGTTTCAGGTTCGGCATTTGAAGGCGGTGGGTGAGGACGGCTGATGGGTGTTGTTCGGCATCCTGGGTCTATTGGTGTGAGGCGTGGTCCTGATCGGTCTGTTGGTGGTATGCGCCGTCAGGGGCCTGTGGATCGTTTCGATGAGGCGGTTGGGGAGGATTTGTCTCTGGCTGAGAAACCTAGCAACTGGCCGTTGTCGGACGCGGAATGGGATCGTCGGGCTGGGGTGACTTCGTTCGGGGATTCTGGTACTTCGCAACGGGCCACGCCGATGTCGGCGGGGTATGTTCCTGGTTGGGGGACGGATTTTGCGGCTACTTCTGCGGGGGAGATCCTGGGGGCTGGGTCGTTGCCTGGGGCACAGCGGGCGTTGGCAGAGTGGGCGGCGTCGCAGTTGCCCGCGCCGACGCCATTTTCGCCTGCAAGAACGCAGCAGTCTGAGATTGCTGATGTGTTTGAGCAGGCTATTGATTTGATGCGCCCGTTGGCGTTGCATGATCTTGGGGTTGGACGGGACTCGGGGCAGGGGGCGGCGTTGCTTCCGTTTCCCGCGTTGGGATGGGTGGATGACGTTGCGCGGGGCGGCAAAAAGGGTGTGGGTTGGCTTCGCCGTTTGTTGGGTGGCGGGGATGAGGTTGTTGATTCGGGTCGTGCGGTTGGGCGTGCTGCTGATCAGCGTCCTGTGGTTCGGATGAATCCAAGGAATGTCGATGATTGGGTTGAGGCCCGTCGTTTGAATGTTCAACCGTCAGATGACGCCGCTTTTTATTTCAGGACACAAGAACCTCCACTCGGTAATCTTCGCATTACCCCAAGTGAGGTTCCTAAAGGTTCCAGGTATTACAAGGATCCTGAGGGGTTGGTGGCGCGTTACAAGACGGAACATACAGCGTCGCAGACTTTGAAGCCCGATCAGTGGGGGTGGATGGACCCTACTGACTACAGGTTTCTTGATGAGGGGGCAGCCGATTTGGTGCGCCGTCATCGAATGGGCCAAGCGAAGGCGGAGTTCAAGTGGGTGGGGAATGAACTGAGAGTTGTTGATGCAGCGTCTGGGCTTCCAGTTGGTGTTGTTTCCGATGTTCCGCGTGTGGGGTCTTATCCGTTCGGTGTGGATAACGCTGGAAGAAATCATCTTGGTGATCGTATTGTTGAGCTTGGGAAAGGTGTATGAAGATGGCTAGTCCTGGTGGTGCGTTTGGTGTGAGGCGTCCTGGGCGGTTTGAGGTTCCTGATTTGCCGTGGGATGATGTGGGGCATCGTCAGGGGTTGCGGGATCGTTTGGATGAGGCGGTTGGTGAGGATTTGGCGGTGGATGCCCGTGATCCTGAGTCGGTGTTGGATCGTCGGGTGATTGACGATTTGAGGTCGGGCGAGTTGGTGGATACGGGGGTTGAGCGTGGCGGTGTTCGTCGGGCTGATGAGGTTGCGGCTGCTGAGGCTGGTGCGGATGAGTTGCGTAATGCGGTTGCTTTGATTTTGGCGGGTTTGATCGGTGGGGGTTTTGGTGCGGGTAGGGGTGTTGCCCCTGGTTTTGCTGGGCGGAATCAATCTGGGGCCGCTTTCAACCAGGGTGCGAACTTTCATGGCATGACGGGGACACCCCTTCGGCCTTATCGCCAGTTTGTTGGTGGACCCCAGGGGGTTACTCGTATTCCTTCAAAAGAGGTGTATGACCGCATGTCTGCGTTGCAACGTGGTTTCGGGGGTTGAAGTAGTCGATGTCTGTTGGTCTTGTCCAACGCGACGGCCAGTGGGTGCCCTACGAGGAACACCCCGAGTCGTTTGGTGAACGCCCTGACTTGGATCCGTTCATGGATGACACACCGTTGGAGTGCGGTGTCGAGTCGCCTGAGGTGTGTGAGTCGTGTCAGTGAGGGAGTGGGTGTTGTGCGGGGTGGTGACGGCGATGTTCGCGTTTATTGCGTTTACGGTTTGGGGTTTGGGTCGGACGTTACAATCGTTGTTCGATTAGATGAGCCGTCTGGTTGAGTTGCGTCAGGAGGCGGAGTGGCGTCGCTGTGTGGGCGATGAGAAATATTTTCTCCGCAAGTATTGGCATATTGCTCATCCTGCTCATGGCAGGATTTTGTTTGATCTGCGGGACGCGCAGTCTGAGGCGTTGGATCAGTGGGGTGAGAATCGTTACAGCTTGACGTTGAAGGCCCGTCAGATTGGTTGGACGACGTTGGTGGCGGCGCACCAGTTTTGGTTGGCGTTCTTTCACCCAGATCAGAACATTATTGATTTGTCGCGCACGGAGCGCGAGTCGGTGTTGTTGTTGAAGAAATCGAAGTACGGGTTTGGGCATTTGCCGAGGTGGATGTTGGAGCGTGGCCCCAGGTCGGTGGTTGAGCATCAGCAGCGGATGGCGTTTGATAATGGTTCGCAGATTGCGTCGATGCCGTCGGCGTCGGATCCTGCGCGTGGTGAGTCTGCGACGTTGATTGTGGTGGATGAGTGGGCGTTTTTGCCTAATCCTGAGGAGGCTTGGGCGTCCATTGAGCCTGTCGCTGATGTGGGTGGGCGGATTATCGGGTTGTCTACGGCGAATGGGTCGGGGAACTTTTTTCACCATTTGTGGACGGGGGCTTCGGCGGGGAACAACAGGTTTGTGACGATGTTTTTTCCGTGGTCGGCTTCTGAGGATCGTGACGAGTCGTGGTATGAGGCGAAGAAGCAGTCGATGTTGTCGTGGCAGTTGCATCAGGAGTATCCGTCGTCGCCTGAGCAGGCGTTTATCAGGTCGGGTAACCCTGTTTTCGATTTGGACATGCTGGGCGAGTTGGAGTCGGGGTGTTATGTGGGGCGGTCTGGTTGGTTGGCTGCTACGAGTGGTCGTAGTGTGGAGTGGAGGGCGGCGTGAGTTTGACGGTGTGGTCGAATCCTGAGGCCATGTCGGGGTATGTGATTGGGGTGGATACGGCGGAGGGTTTGGGGCATGGCGATTATTCGTGCGCCCAGGTGTTGTGTGTGAACACGGGTGAGCAGGTCGCGGTGTGGCATGGGCATATTGCGCCTGATGAGCTGGCCCATGAGGTTTTCAGGTTGGCGTTGTGGTATCGGGATGCGTTGACGTGTGTCGAGTCGAACAATCATGGTTTGACGACGATCACCGAGTTGCGGCATTTGGGGCATCCGAATCTGTTTCGGCGTCGTTCGTTGAATAAGGCGACTTCTAAGGTGTCGCAGGAGTTTGGGTGGAAGACGACGCGGACGACGAAGCCGTTGATGATTGACGAGTTGGGTTCGGCGTTGAAGAACGCCGAGTTGAAGTTGCGGGATCAGAATACGTTGGCGGAGTTGCGGACGTTTGTTCGTAATGAGCGGGGGTCGATGTCGGGGTCGCCGCATGATGATCGTGTGATTGCTTTGGCTTTGGCGAATCAGATGCGAAAGTATGCTCATGCACCAGAGTTTGCGCCTGCTGTTGATGATTATTGGACGGTTGATTGGTTTCGCCGTCAAATCCCGTCGGAGCGGGCGGTGGGGTCTACGCAGATAGGGCTTCATAATGTGCGTGGGACACGCCGAATGTCCTAGTAGGGATTCCCAACAACTGGAGTATCAGATGGCAAGGTTCGTTGCCTTTACAAACGGCACCGAGACTGTTGACGGGCCGAAGGGTCAGAACAACAAGATGGAGCGCGGTGGTTCTGTCGTGGCTAACCCGATTTGGGAGCCTGCGGCACCGCAATCTCCGAAGCAACGGTTCAGTGACCCGAAGCACGCCAACCAGGATGGTGGCTACGGTCAGATCAGTGTTCGTGAAACGCCGTTCAATCAGCATGGCGAAACGGGCAAGGTTGAGCCTGCGAAGCCGCAGCCTGATCTCGCTGGGCATAACGCAGCGCCTCACACTAAGCGCCCGTAAGTCGTGGCTGTCCTCCCTGCGGAGGCGTCCTACGAGCAGTTCTGTGAGTACGTCACGGACCTGAAGGGTCCGCTAAGTGACGTGGAGTTGGCTGATCTTTGGGCGTGGCGGCAGAAGCTGACGGGTATCCGTTTCAACACGGAGCGTGCTTTTCGCGCCCAGTTGCCTGCCGATGAGCAGCATTTGACCCGTGAGGAACGGGGCCGCAAGGCTGAAGTTGAGGCGTTGTCTCAGGGGCGTAACATTGAGCGTCTGCCCGACAAGGTGTATTTCTGATGGCCCGTAAGACCCGTCAGGAGATCCACGACCAATACAAGCAGCGTTTGGATTTGGCGCGTCGTTGGCGTGAAGATGAGGGCTATGACAGGACGTGGCGCAGGTTGAATGACCTGTATCGCGGCAAGCATTGGCCGTTGACGACTATTGCACAGCAGGACATGATCGCTGTCAATCTGGCGTTTTCGACTATCAACGTGATCGCACCGTCGGTTGCGGTGAACCATCCGAAGATTGTCGTCCAGGCGAGCAATCCTGCGGATACGGAAACGGCGGTTGTTTCTGAGGGGATTGTCAACTATTTGTGGCGGCATTACGATTTTCGTAAGCCGTTCCGTCGCGCTGTCAAAGATTTTCTTATTTTCGGCCACGGTTGGTTGAAGGTCGGTTGGCGTTTCGTCGAGCAGGAACAGATGTTGGGCGACGGCGAGCTGGATGACTTGTACGCCCAGTCGGTGGTAGAGGTTGATCGGGCGGCGTTTGCTGATCCGTTTATTGCTGCTGATTTGCCGACTGATGAGGAGATCGCTGCGAATCTTCCGTCTACGGCGATGAAGATTGTTGAGGATCAGCCGTTTGTGGAGCGGGTGTCGCCGTTCGATGTGTTTGTGGATCCTGAGGCGACGTGCATGGAGGACATCCAGTGGATCGCGCAGCAGATCATTCGCCCGTTGGCTGAGGTGAAGAAAGATAAGCGTTACAAGGCTTCGGTGCGGAAACGTCTTGGTCCTGACGCTGGGGTTCGTAACGCCTGGGATAACCCGATCAATGATGGTGCCGAATATTTGGACGACGTGGAGCGTGTCACGTTGTACGAGTATTACGACGTTGCGTCCAACACGATGTCGGTTTGTGCTGCGAACAGCGACGAGTTTCTAGCTGATCCGACTCCGATGCCGTATGCGTATGGTCAACCGTTTGTGATGTTGAGGAACTACGACATCCCCGATTTCTTTTATCCGATTGGGGATTTGGAGTCGATTGAGCCTTTGCAGTTGGAGTTGGACAAGACCCGTTCACAGTTGATGAACGACCGTAAGCGGTACGGACGCAAGTATCTGTATCACGAACGTAGCTTTGGCCCTGAGGGCCGTGAAGCTTTGGAATCTGATGAGGATGGCCGTCTGGTCCCTGTGGTGGATGAGAACAAGCCGTTGTCGGATGTTGTTATTCCGATGCCGCAGACTCCGTTGTCGCCTGAGATTTACGCCTATTCCAACATTATTGAGCAGGACATCAACACGGTGTCGGGTGTCAACGAGTATGCGCGCGGGCAGATGCCTGAGATTCGTCGTACTGCGACGGAGGCGTCCATTATCGCTGATGCTGCGAACGCCAGGGCTGCCGACAAGTTGGCGATCATCGAGATTGGTATTTCTGCGATTGCCCGCAGGGTGCTTCAGTTGATGCAGCAATATATGACGGGGGAGCAGGTAGCTCGTATTACGGGTCGTGAGGGTGAAGACATTTTTTACCAATACACCCGTGAGGACATTGCAGGTGAGTACGACTTCACAGTCGAGGGCGGTTCGACAATGCCGCTCAATGACACGATCCGTAAGCAGCAGGCGGTGTCGTTGTTGAACGCTATTGCGCCTCTGGTCGGCACGGTGATTGACCCGTCGGCGTTGGCGATGCACGTTCTTCGTGAGGGGTTCGACATCAAGAATCCTGAACGGTTTATGTTGCAGCAGCAGGCGCCGCCTGAGGCGGTCGCTGAGGCTGAAGCTGGGGTGCCGCCGATGATGCCTCCGACTCCGCCTCAGGATCCTGTGTTTGCTCCGACGGGTGGTGTGCCGCCCGAGTTGTTAGCCCAGTTGCAAAACCAGATGGGCTTGGAGTTGCCTTCCCTGTAACGGGTGGGACACGGTGTATGTCCTTCTAGGAGCAACCTTTGGACTCCCAGGAGGCGATAGTGCCAGAAGAAAACATGGAAACGACGGAACCCGCGCCAGCGGACATCCCAGAGGTTTCATTAGACGAAGCAAGTCAGGAACCTGCGGAAACGTATGTCGTCAAGGTTGACGGCGAGGAACAGCAGGTCAGTCTGTCAGAGCTTCGGGACGGATACCAACGTCAGGCGGATTACACCCGTAAGACGCAGGAGTTGGCATCTGAGCGTCAACGGTTGCAGCAGGCCGAATCCATCGCTAAGGCGTTGGAGGCGGATCCTTCTGGAACGATCTCAGCGTTGTCGTCCGCGTTTGGTTTGGACACCCAACCCACCCAGGAGCAGCAAGAAGCCTGGGACGAGTTGGATCCGACTGAGCAGCGGATTGCGCGGATCGAACACCAGATGGAGCAGCAGGCTGCGGTTGGGCGACGCACCGCCCTTGACAAAGAAGTAGCGGGGTTGAAATCCAGGTACGGCGATTTTGATGAGCAGGAGCTGTTCAATCATGCTTTGCGTCATCAAATCTCAAACCTGGATGCGGCCTACGCCCACATGAGATTTGGTGACGTTGCGTCCACCGCCGAGAAACTACAGGCCGACAAGGACATAACAGAATCGAAGCGGGATGCGTCCCTGGTTGAGTCCAAGACTGGAACTCAGGCAGGGAGTGTCGTTTCCCAATCTGCGGGCAAGCCGATGAGTCTCCGCGAAGCCTTTGCGATGGCGAAACAAGAACTGAACACATAAACCTCTTAGGGGAGGACTCAAATGGCGGCTGGCAACAGCAACTTTGACGAGATTCTTTCCACCACGCTAAAGAACTACGTTCCCAAGCTGACAGATAACATCTTCAGCGCACGTCCGTTGTTCTACGCTTTGACGAACGGTCAGACCATTCGTCGGATCAGTGGTGGGGCGAAGATCGTTGTCCCAGTGATTTACGGGACCAACTCGACCGCTGGCTCGTACAGCGGCACCGATACTATTGACACGACTGCTCAGACAGGCATTTCGGCTGCTGAGTACGACTGGAAGCAGTATGCGGCCACAGTGACAATCTCGGGCGTCGAGGAAGCCAAGAACAATGGCGAAGCCCAGATTATCGACCTGCTGGAAGGCAAGATTTTCCAGACGCAGGAAACCATCATCGAGAACATGAACACCATGTTGTTCGGGAACGGTACTGGCAACAGTAACAAGGATTGGCTGGGCCTGAGTGCTCTGGTCGGTTCCACTGGTTCCCCTGGTGGCATTGATGCCACTGATGCGGACAACTCGTGGTGGAGGTCTGCGGTAACGAACCAGGGTTCGACTGCGATCACTCTCGCTTCGATGGCGACCCTGTACAACAACTGTTCGGTTGGTAATGACCAGCCGACTATCGGCATCACGGGTCAGAACCAGTACGAGGCTTACGAGGCTCTGCTGGTCGATCAGATCCGTTACACCGATACTGATATGGCTGACGGCGGTTTCCAGAACCTTTTGTTCAAGGGCTGCCCGCTCACCTTTGACGGTACGTTGGCAGGCGAAGGAAAACTTTTCCTGCTAAATACTAAGTACCTCCAACTGGTGGCACATTCTGATGTTTGGTTCAAGCCAACGCCGTTCGTGCGCCCAACCAACCAGGATGCCGTTTACTCGCAGTTGCTTTGCTACGGCGAGTTGACGACTTCCAACCGTGCCCGTCAGGGCTTGATGTACGGGATTACGCCTGCGTAAAACCGTTTGTTTGACCTGTTAGGAGCATGATGGGACGAGGTTTCGCATACGCGCACAAGACGGGGCAGCGCCCTTATGGGCAGCCCGCTGATGGTTTCCGTGACGCATCTCCACGGCCACAAACCGTGGGTCCGTCGAGAAACATCCAACGTGTCCAGCGTATCGACTTCGCTCCTGTTGTTCCTGAGGTCATCAAGTGCAGTTCGTTGACCCGCGACGGGGCGCCCTGTAAGGGGCGTCCCGTTACGGGCAGCGACCTGTGCGTCTTTCACACTCCGAAGGAGTAGCTGGTGGACATTTCCACCATGCGCTCGTATATCCGCTCTGTGGTGGATATTGACTCGTCGGACATTTCCGACGACACCCTGAACCGTTTTCTCGGTGAGGGTTATGACCTGATTGTTTACACGGAGAAGCGGTGGCCTTTCTTTGAGAAGGCGACCACGTTCGACACTGTTTCGTCGCAGAAGGATTACACCCTGGCGGTGGTCGGTGCGGGGGTCACCAACGGGTTGCGTGAGGTGGCTGCGTTACGCACCGACGATCATGTCATCACGTTTGTTGGCCGCGACGAGGGCGACATCGTGTACCCGTTGAACGTCAACGGTCAGGGCGCGCCGTGGTGGTGGTCGTACTGGGCGGAGTCGGTTCGCTTGTATCCGACACCGACATCAGTTCAGACGATCAATGTTCGCGGGTATGCGAACCCTGCGGCTTTCGGAGCTGGTGTGGCCGATGCGGTCGAACCGTCCGATTTGCCTGATCCGTTCCATGTTGTGATCGCTACTTACGGGATTGCTCGCGCTTATGAGCAGCAGGAAGACCCGTTGATGGCGCAGCAGTACCTGTCGATCTTCTATCAGGAGTTGGACAACTTGAAGGCCCGCTACGACGACATGCCTGCACCGCAACCTGTGGTGTTGAACAGTCGCAATGCGTCAAGGTGGCGGTCCCAGGTGATCTTGCCGAACCGTTTGCGCTACTCCTGGGAGTAGCCGATGGCTCGTAGCGCGCAACGCCAGTTTTCGCTGGAAACTCTGGATTCGTTTTCGGGCGGCTTGAATCTGAGGTCCGATCAGTTCAACCTGTCGGGCGACGAGTCGCCTGATTTGTTGAACGTGACTGTTGATCCGCGTGGTGGGATCAAAATGCGCGACGGTGTGGATCGTCGCAACGCGACGGCGTTGTCTGCTGATGTTCAGGGGTTGTGGGGGTTTTATCCCGACAACGTGTCCAACTCGGCGGTGATGGTCAACTATGACACGAAGGTTGCCCATTCTGCGAGCGGCAACTTTACTGATTTGACGGGGATAACGGCCCGCACGGCGGGGACGCGGGTGTACGGCATCACGATGAACAACATCGCTTACGGGGTGTCGTATGACAAGCCGTCGTTCAGGTGGAATGGCACTACGGCTGCGGACCTGGGCACCACGCTGGATGGAACGGACGGCAACTTTCCGCAAGCCCAGTATGTGGCTTTTTGGAACAACTTTGCGTTCGCCGCCTACACCTACGAGTCAGCTACCGCTTACAAGTCTCGGGTTCGCTGGTCGCAAGCCAATCAGGCTGAGAAGTGGGCGGAAGACGACTACGCCGACATTGACATTGGTGAAAGCGGCGGGTTCATCACAGGGTTGGCCCCGTTCGGTGACCGCCTGTTGGTGTTCAAAACGAACGGCGTGTTTGCCATAACGGGGTTTGATTCTGATTCGTTTCAGGTTCAGACGATCACGCAGGAGGTTGGGATGGTCGCGCTGTCCACTCCTGCGGTTGCACCCAACGGGTGCTATTTTTGGAACGGCGAAGACGGCGTGTACCTGTATAACAGGGAACAGTTCTTTTACCTGTTCGACAAGTTGGATCCTGCGATACGCGATGGGCGGATCACGTTCACGGCCCCTCCGCAGCTCGCATGGGGCAACAACAAACTGTATGTATCTGTCGATTGGACAGAAGATGGCGCCACGGCCCGCCGCACCCTGATTTTTGATCCGACGTTGGGGCAGGGCGGCGCCTGGGTCACGTCAGATATTGATGCAGGGCCGATGATGCCTTATCGCCCGCCATCGGGGCGTCCCAAGGTGCTGGCGGGATGCGTTGCTGCGACGGGTTCGGTGATTGACCTGGAAGACGAGCAGAACCGCACGTCGGACAGGTACACGGGGTCAACGGAAACGCACATCACATCATATTTTGTGACCCGTTGGGTGACGGGCCGTAACCCGATTGTGAAGAAACGGTGGGGGAAACCCCGCATGGTTACCTTGGCCGAGTCGTCCATCACGATGCCCGTCCAGGTTTACAAAAACTATGACAAGGCCGAGCAGGCCATGTCGTTCGATGTGAACGTCACGGGTCGTACATCAACGTCGGAGTGGAATACCGCAAAGTGGGATGACGCGGATCCCGATTCGGATTATTACGCGGCGTGGGATGCGATTGCGTCGGATCTGGTTGCTGACGTGAAAAGACTGCCAACTCTTGGGACAGCGAGGTCAGTAAGTATGAAAGTCAACGGGCCGTCCACTAATAGCACATGGGAAATCAACGCTTTGGCGTACACCTATGTGGCGAGAAGGATGCGATAAATGGCGACCCTGGCGGTAACTAACACGTTTGCGGCGGGTACCACGATTGTCGCCGCCGACATGAACACGAACTTTACTGACGTTGAGACGTTCGTCAACTCGTCTCCTGGGTTGGTTCAGAACAGTTTGGTGGACGCGAAGGGGGAACTGCTGGTCGCTTCTGCCGATAACACGATTACCCGTCTGGGCGCTGGCACGAACACTTATGTGTTGACTGCCGATTCGTCGGAGGCCACGGGTGTCAAGTGGGCTGCTGCTACGGCGGGGACGGTTACGTCGGTTACTGGGACAGCTCCGATTGTGTCGTCTGGTGGGACAACGCCCGCTATTTCAGTGACGACCAATGATGCACAGCTCATTTTGAACAACACGATTTTCAACTAAGGAAGGCCAATGGCAACATATTCCAAGCAACTGCTGTCGGGCGGTACTAACGGCAAGAACGTCAAGGTTGTTGCCACCGCTACGGCAGGAACAACCATCCATACTGCTGTGTCGGGCACTTCCGACATGGACGAGGTGTGGCTGTACGCCTGCAACACCGACTCGTCGGACAGGAAACTGACGTTGGAGTTCGGTGGCACTACGTCACCTGACGATCTCGTCGAGGTGACGATTGGCGCTGAGGCAGGCTGGGTGCTGGTGTGCCCAGGGATGCTGTTGCAGAACAGTCTGGTGGTCAAGGCGTTTGCCGCTGCGGCGAACGTGGTGGTCATCAACGGGTACGTCAACCGTATTACTGCCTAGGCGATGTTTCGCCAGGACCGCACCAACCCGTCTACCGCTGTTTCCAACTGGCGGGGGCGGCATGACACGCCGAAGGCGTGGCCGTCTACTGGCGTGTCTACTTGGTTGAATGGCGGCCTGTTCGGTGGTGGGCCTTTCACGGCGTTTGGTGGGATCATCACGCAGTATGAGGATTCTGGTACGACGTATCGTGTTCATGCGTTCCGTGGTTCAGGCAAGTTTGTCGTGTCCAGCGGGTCGGCTGATGTGGATTATCTGATTATCGGCGGTGGGGGCGGCGGCGGTGGTGGAACCACAACGGGCAACAACGGTGGTGGTGGCGGCGGTGGCGCTGGTGGGCTGATAAACAACACCACGGGCAGTATCAATGTGAGTACGGGTTCCTACACGATCACTGTTGGTGCGGGTGGTGCGGGCAGCACTACGGCAGGCGTTGGGAGTGCTGGTAGTACCACCTCTGCGCTGGGTGCAAGTGTCGGAGGTGGCGCGTACGGCGGCGGTTCTAGTTCCATAACTGGCGGTGACTCCACGGACGGTTCAGGTGGAGGTGGCGCCGTGTCTGTTTCGGGGGGGTCAGAGGGAGCAGGCGGGTCGGGCGGCACCTACGGCAACGACGGCGCTGACGGTACGGATTGGCCTGGGTGGATACCAGCAGGCGGAGGTGGTGGCGGTGTCGGGGGAGTGGGAGTAGTCCCAGCCACCAACGAAGGCTCTCCAGGTGGTACTGGGACTGCTGGCAACATGGGCATTACTGCTGCAACTGTCACCTATGGGGGAGGCGGCGGTGGTGGAGGCCAATCAGGTGTTTATCACGGCCAAGGTGGTGCTGGTGGAGGCGGTTTCGGCGCTGGAGCGGAGCCTTTCGGGGGTAACGGGATTGCCAACACGGGAGGCGGTGGTGGCGGCGGCGCTCGCCCGTCTGGCGGTCCAGCAGGCGATGGGGCTAACGGTCTTGTCCTAATCAGGTATGAGGTGGCCGCATAATGGCTGATCCCGCATACATCGTTGACGGTGTTCTCACTGACGGTGAGGCATGGGTCGGCATCGCCACGACGACGCTCGGAGCGGACACGGCTGAGGTCACGTTCACATCAACTGATGACGGTCAGGTCGGGGACTGGTCGCAATACATGGATCTGGTGGTCATCTCTTACGTCCGATCAGCGTATTCAGGTGAGGGCGATACTCTCAAGTTCCAGTTCAACGACGACACTGGTGCCAACTATCCCAACCAGTATCTGCGTGGCTCGGGTGCGTCGGCTTCCGCAGGGACTTACACCTACACGGGTTACGCACCGCAGGGCAACGTCACAGCGGACAACAACCTAGCCAACGCTTTTTCTTCCGTGGTAAGTCATCTGTTTGACATCAACAGTGGCAAATACAAGTCGAATATTGCTATGGCGGCATCCGATTCAGCCTCAACGTATGGCTACGTCTACATGGATGCGACCACATGGCTGTCGCAGGCTCCAATCACAAAGATCGACATTTACACAGGGGGCGACTTGAAAGATGAATCCCAGTTCTCCCTGTTCGGAATCCTCCCCAGGATGGTGGCCTGATGGCTGTGATCGAAGCAATCGCCACACAGTATTTGGAGGCTGAGGCTGCGTCGGTGACGTTCTCTAGCATCCCGACGACATATGAGCATTTGCAGATACGAATGTCGGCACGCAGCACATACAACTATTTCCTAGCCTCACCCCGTTTGACATTCAACGGAGCGGCAGGAACCGCTTACAGTTCGCACGACATGAAGGGGGCTTCTTCAACAGCGAGCGCTGCGGGGTCCACGGGCGAGGCGTGGACTAAGATTCCACGGTATACGACTGGGAACGGCGACAACAACTACGCTGATCGTCTACAAACTGGCGACTATGGCCCAGCGGTAATCGACATCTTAGATTACCGAAACGCCAACAAGAACACGACCGTGATGGCAGTAGGTGGCGCAGCGTTGACAACAACTGGTCTTGCTGTGGCGCTTGCGAGCGGCTTGTTTGACGATACGACGGTTATCACTTCGATCACGTTGGATTCTGACGGGTCTTGGATGCGTGGTTCTGAGTTCACCCTCTACGGATTGAATAGTTCCTGATGGCTGCTTTCACTGTTATCGGCCATACCGAACTCTCAGGGTCTGCGGCCAGTATCGAGTTCACTAGCATTTCGGGGTCTTAC
>Ga0208299_1000386_pt1 | contig 41379 bp, 50 predicted proteins | sample 15_taG_FD_184089 | JGI IMG/M metagenome (GOLD analysis project Ga0208299, IMG submission 184089) | Marine viral communities from the Subarctic Pacific Ocean - 15_ETSP_OMZ_AT15312 metaG (SPAdes) (version 2) | ecosystem: Environmental > Aquatic > Marine > Oceanic | place: Pacific Ocean | collected... | reverse complement strand
TAATCTGCGGATGTGCGAACGGTGTCCAGTGATTGTGCTTGGCAAGATACTTGATGAGTTTGACATCTTTTTCTTTGAGTTGTTTTATGCACTCGTTGCTAAAGTGAGAACCAGATTCTTCTAATCTTTTTTTAGCAGCCTCATCAATTCCCCATTCGGACTCACTGGCAAACGAAACTCTGGCAGCGTTACATACAGTCAGGTCGCTACCCATGTGATCAACCAACTCAACGTGTCCGTGGTCTAATACTTTCATGTCGCTCTCTTGTTCTTGTCTGGTTTGAAATCTTTACCACCATTCAAATCACGATACGACTCAGCAATAATTCCCCAGTCTTCTCTACTGATGTGTTTTGGATGTCCCCACAACCATCCATATTGCAACACTGCACCCAACGCTTCCTTCAATCTTTTTTCATTCATACTTTTCTCCAATCACGAAATCTCAGTGTTGCTTTTAATCCACTAAATGTGTTCTCATTAATCATCTTCTGTATTTTACGGGTGGACATTTTGTATGCAAGGTCGTTGATGTCCTTCTCGTCAATGTTGTCTGGCCAGATGAACACATCTCTTCCCATTTCAATCAACTTCTCAACGTATGCAATCACTTGTCGGTTGCGTGGTTCATTGTCCATACACCAAGTCATCTCGGAATCTACGAACCGTGCAGGGATATTCTTCAACGCACCTGCACCGACGATTGCAACACAGTTCTGGAGGAACATAGAATCGATTGGTCCTTCTACCACATACACTCGCTTCTTGGGATCTGCTCTCCACATTCCATACCACAACCGCTCAATACTTTTGTCGCCTTTTACCGTAATATACTTTAGGGTGTTTCTTGCATTGTTCTCATCTGCCATATTTAATGCACGACCCTGTGCGCCCACCACCGTTCCGTGACTATTGAAAAATGGAATCACTAATCTTGGTTCTGCACCGACAGCAAGACAATCAGGATCCAACTCTTTCATAAACGTACCAAAGTCGGCAGTGTAATAGAGATACTTCCAATGTTGCTTTGGAATTATTCGTATGTTTGCGAACTGCACGGCAGGATGATCTTCTGGAAGACTATTGAGAGAATCCAACGACTCTAAGATTTTATCTTTCTTCTTGAATTTTGGTTTTGAGTCTTTAAATCCGAACAATTCTTCTTCCTTGGGTTTCTTATAATTTGATCTACCGTTTTCACCGTTTCGGTATCTCTCTAGAGAATATTCTTTACAGAGAGAAGGTGAAACTTCCTTTAAGAAATTATATAGACTCAAACCCACCCCACAGTTGTGACATTTATAAAAGAAATCATTACCTTTTTGGTAGAAATAACCTCTCGCTTTGTTCTTGTTCTTTGTTGAATCTCCGCAGATCGGACATCTAGTATTTGCAAGATTATCTTTCTTCCATGCAAATCTTTCCAGTTGTGGTGAAATCATATTGATGAATTTCTTGTCTATGAATGTACTCATTATATGTTCCAACTACTGAATTTTTCTTTAGACCCCTTAAACTTTTCATCAAAACTTTCACCATCAAATCCAGAACCCAAAGTTGATGTGCTACTTTGATTTGATTGAACCAATCCAAATTGTTGATCTTTCTTAACATCATATAATTTCATCTTGGCGCGATTGATGCCAAGTATGAATTTCCTATTTAACGCAGTATCGTTGTAACGATTCTTCAATTGCTTCACAAGAACTTGATTTTGTTCATCCAGTTCTTCCGTTGCAATCAACGCAAACATAAAGTCCGCAGTAGCGGGAAGTCCAAACGACTCTGAAGTATCTTCAAGACTCACATCGGTGCTTGAAAAACCAGAACGATTTGTTTGTGTTGCAGACCAAATGGGGACATTATACTCCACTGCAAGTCCCCGGAGTTCTTCCGCAATAGACTTGACATATTGGTATGTGTTTATGTTACCACCACTCTTCAACCTAGAAGATGCACAAATGTTCAGATAATCAATAAAAATGATATCTGGTTTAAATTTCTTTTTCATTGTAAGTTCATCCAACAAAATCCTAAAATGATTTGAATTTGCTGTTGCAGTTGGATATTCTTTGATGATTAATTTACCAGTGATTCCAGCAGTCTTTGTATTTAATTTTTTATCATATATTTGCTTTGGAAGATCCTTAAGATCGTCCATTGTAATATCCATAAGATTTGCATCAATTCGTTCTGCAATTCTTTCTTCTGCCATTTCACATGTGATATACAACACATTCAAATTTTGACTCAAGCAATTTGCTGCATGATGACACATAAACAAAGACTTACCAACACCAGTTCCTGCCATTACTATGTTTAGTGTTTTTTGTGGAGTCCCACCACCCGTAATTCTATTGAAGAAATCTAAATCAAAGGAAACTTTTTGTTCAACTTTGTGGTAGAATTCGTATCTTTTATCTGAGTCTTCGATGTAGTCGTGTCCGATGTGGGTGTCAAATGAGACCGAGAGGGCGTCCGAAAGGATGTGTGGGATTGCAGTCTCTGTCTTTGACGCCGACTTCCCATCGATGATGTGAATGGATTCCATGATGGCATTATACACCGCCTTATCTTTACAAAACTGTTCTGTTTCTGTTAACAACCAATTTAAATCTGGAAACTTATCCTTCTTGTTCAACGAAGAAATTAATTCAGTAGCATTTTTATATTCATCTTCAGTTAGGTTATTATCTTTATTTAAACTAATTGATATTGCTTCCATAGAAGGAAGCGTATTATATTCTATAATAAACTTTTTTATGATAGAACATATTAATTTATCTACTCCATTAGAAAAATATTCTAATTGAATAAAAGGAACAACTTTTCTGGAATATTCATCATTGAATAATAAATTTTCCAATATTACAGATTCAATTCGTCTTTGATCCATTTAGAAAATCACCCTCAACTTCTTCTATTTCTTTTGAAAGAACATCAACCAAAATATCACCAAGACAATTAATAAACTCTTGATTTTCTTGTAGCCCCTCTGGTTTATTATCTATCTTATAGGTAAAATTACATTGAACATCATCATCAACTTCTCTAAAATTAACTTTACCAAAAGTAAAAGTAGTATCAATATACTTACCGTCCAATATTGTTATTGGAACAGTATATTTCTGCTCTTCGCCACCGGCGACATTTTGACTCTCATCATATTCATATTTTGCTGTCATTTGTGTGCTTCCTTCTAGAAACTGAAGACTCGTTATTAGACCAATCCCAATCACCTCTCACTTTTTTATTTTGTTCCCAAACAGATTTTAGGATTATAGGATTGATTCCGTGATTTTCCATTGTTGAAATTAATGCGTTTATGTCTTTTGGAAAACATACACCACCGAAACCATATTCTCCATCATGACCTGGAACTTGCATATGCGATTGTGCTATCCTACCATCACTCACCATTCCAGACATTATATTTTCCCATTCAACATTATCAATTTTGTTTACTAACAGACACAACTCATTGAAAAACATAATCTTTGTTGCAAAAAAACAATTAGCAGAATATTTTATTAATTCAGATTCATTAGAATGCACTTCATAAACGGGTGTGCCTGGAAATCTATCTTCTAATAATTCCCTCACCTGAGATGTGTATTTATTCTGCCCATCAACACCACCCAAGATATTTCTAGTTGAACAAATAAAATCAGAATTTGCTGTTCTAGCAGTTAAAAATTCTGGGCAATGGACAAGGTTAGGTAAACCGTAAAGTCTAGATAATTTTTCTGTTGTTCCCACCGGAACAGTAGATTTTATAATAAATACCTGATCCTTTCTGTAAGAAATTGTTGAGAAGAAATCGTGCATTATAGACAAATCTGCTTCTCCACCCTCTGCTAAAGTCATAGGTGTTGGTAAACAAACAAAAACATATTCAGCGTCTAAAGTTTCCTTTAGGGTGTTGACTCTTTTTTTAATATCTTTATCATATACAAAAAGATCACGATATGTTGTGAACCCATTTACAATGGCACCACCAACGAACCCATTGCCGACAATTCCGATTGTATTTTTACTTATCATTGTTTTCATCCTCCTGCGTTTCTTCAATTATATTACCATACTTAAATTCCTTTTCAACCGCCTCTTCTAATTTAATCATCACATCTTCAGTAAAATATTTTTCAGGTTCACTGTTGATTGACTTTTCAAATGCAGTCTTTCCATTTGGTAATTCAATTCGAGTAGAAACCTTCTTGAATATATCATACTTGACTGCAATTGGTACTAAACCGTAATAAGGATTAAGTCCAGTGTCATAATTCAACCGCACTTCTACCTCTTTGTTCTCTTTGGTAAATCTACCCTTAAATAATTTACACTTAATAATATTACCAACAATATCTGTTCCGTCTTTCTCTTTCTTCTTTGAAAGATAGACAATCGTAGATGCGGCATACTTAAGACCAGAACCACCACCCATCTCCTTCATCGGAACATATGCACCAACAACTGAGTAGGTATGGTTTGTCATAATAAGAGGAATTCCTGCTTTACCAAGTTTCAATGTAAGAACACGGAATGTTGCTTTGATAACTTGGGCGCGGGTCATGTCACGGGTGGACTTACCTTCTGCGGTGTCATTCATTTCCTTCTCGGTGGAAAGCATACCAAGCGAATCAAGAATAACAAACACTGGTTTGCTATCTTTCGTTTCAATATACTTGTCAACGATGCTGATTGCTTGATATCGGAAAGTCTCTACCGTAGCAACAGGGAATACTGCAACTCTTGACGGGTCCATACCTCGTTCTGAAATCATATCTGATGTAACAGCAGACTCAGTATCAAAGTATAGAATGACACCATCTGGATTATCATCAAGAAACTTCTTTGCCATTCCTAATGCAAAATATGTCTTTCCTGTTGCGGACTCACCTGCTAGTGCCATAATTTTGTTGTTTGGAATACCACCATATAGTGAACCAGATAACAAAGCATTGAATGCATATGAACCAGTATCAATAAAACCTGTGACATCGCTTCCTTCTATTCCATCAGAAGCAACACCTGCATATTCGTTGCCTGAACTTTTGATGATGTCCTTTAAAAAATCACTCATTCCTTTTCTCCTAATCCAAAAACTCGTTAACTTCTTCTTCCGTCATGTTTTCATAGAACCAAGGAAACCACATCTGTCTACTATCATGTGTATCCATAAAAGAAAAGGTTAATTGTTCAACAAAAATTTCAATCATAATTCTTTTTCCATTTGTTTTAGGGCATAATTTAATTCTGTGCATCTATCTAGTGTTTTTTGATAAATTTGTTCAGGACATTCTTTATCTTTTTGCTGAGAGATCAAGAGTCTCTTGTCTAACTCTAGTTTCTCTCTTAAAATTTTTCTAATAAAAATTTTTACTTTATATTCTATCATGCAAAAAATCCTTCCAGTGTGTTGATATGTTTCCAATTCCATCCGATCTTTTCTAGGATACGATTGATTGGTTCAAGGAATGATTTTTCAAACTGAACGTCATAATCAACAAATTCTCCAAGATTAAACTCTCTAGGAAGACTGTTCGGGAATGCAATTATATGATCCTGTCCTGCAACCCCCCCAAGAGGATTTGGTTTTATTAGATGTAAAAACTTAATCTTATCCCCATCAATAATCCTACGATACTTCTTACCCAATCCAAATTTATCTATGTAATAATTGTAAATTAAACTTCCCTTCACTGCTATTGGTGTTGATTTTTTATAAATGCTTCTCATATCAGAATACTTATCCATCCCATTTACCCCTCGGGGGAATGCAATATCTTCTGGTGTAAACGTCTTAAACTTCTCTCTAAACCCTTCAATGAATTCAATCACTGTATCCTCGTCTGTCGTAAGAATTAACTTAATTGCTTCCTTCAATGAATCACGAACAACTTGTGGTGTAGAACTGCGAGTCGTTTCAATACCCATGATCTTCTGCTTCGGTGGATCATAACGAACACCTTCCGAATCATGCACACGCATCATGTATCGTTTCTTTGCAGTCCATACCCCCTTGTCTGCAATGCACTCTCTGTCCATCACCATCTTATTTTCATATGCGTTCATCAATTCTGCGAGTTCGTCGTATTTCTCTTTGATGAATGGGAGGATGATTTCTTCTGAGGATTTGTTGAGGAATTCGACCACCTCCTGCTCGGTTTTAGCGGGAACCACTTTGTCCACAAGATTCCCAAGACGCAAATAGACAGAATCTGTATCACTAGCGACAACATAATCATAATCCTCCGTTCCAATTGTTTTATTCAAAAATTTATTAAGTTTATCTGCAATCCATCGGATGCTCAATTGTCCTGATAAAGTAATTGCTTCTGCCATTGCAACATCATAATAACGAAACCATTCATTACCAATTGCACCATAAGCAGAGTTCAACTGAATCTTACGAACCAACTGGAAGTTGTTATACTTCGCAATCTCCTTATCAAGTTTCTGACACATCAATCCTTTGCCCATTGCTACTGTATTGGACTTTACAACTTCCTGTCTCTTCTTCTGACACTCAATCATCTTCTTCTTATACATCTTACGATCTTTGTAAAGTTTTCCCATGAGTGCAGGAAGAAATCCTTGGTGTTCTTTTGTGTAACAGGTTCCGTTTGCTGCAATTGAATAATTATTTTTCTTACATCTTTCTAGTGTTTCCCTTCCAACATCACTACCACTCATAATTGAATTTGGTGTAATTCCATACTGCTGATCCATATCAATTTTTGTTTCTGGACTAATATTATACTGCATAATAAGGTGTGGGTAAAGTGAGTTTAGGTCAAACGACACAACCCAATCATGCATCCCAACAATTGGTTCTTTCACATATGCACCTGCATATTGAGAATCTTTCTTTCCTACTGATTTGGGTGGAATGACAATGTTGTGTTCCATGAGATAATGGTAGATGATAGAGTCCCAAGTTCGAACCTGTCCAAACACATCCATGTAATTTACTTTGGCAGAATATGCAAGTGATACTGCAAGTTCTAACAACTTCATCTTATCTTCAAGTTTGCTGATGAGTTCAACATCCTTGACATTATATTCTATAAACTTCTGAAAGTCTTTTTTGTAAAATGTTGACATACTATCATACTCATCATATGATAATTTATTTTCACCCAACTCCACAAATGCAATATGATCAAGACGGTATGATTCTTGGTTGACATATGTGAATGTTTGGTAAAGTTCATAATAATCAAGAGTAGAAACACCAGAAATCTCATAAGTTTGATTCTCACGATTCATCTTCTTGACGTTTCTCTCTTTAAGAAACTTCCAAGGTGATAGACGTTTTGCTGATGTCTTTCCAAGAACCTTAGTAATACGATTGACAAGATATGGAATATCAAAAAAACGAACATTCCAACCTGTTACAATATCAGGTGATTCAAACTCCCATGTAGAAAGAAAAGACTCAAGCAACTCTTCTTCCGTTTCAAACTGAAACTGTCTCAGTTTTCCGTCATATGGTGACTCTGCAAGATTGAATTTTCCTAAACCAAACACATAAATCCATCCATTAAAATCTACGGTGATTGCATTAATTTTCTCGTCTGCATCGTCTGGACGAGGAAATCCATGTTCAGATTCACATTCGATGTCAATATTTGCAACTTTAATTTTAGAAAAGTCATAATCAACTTCTCCTTTATAATTACTACCGATAAATTGATAAACAAAATCACTATTACCAAATATATCAAAACCCCCAACACCCTGATATTGGTTAATGAATTCTCTAGTCTCTGGAATATTTCCCGGTTTGATTGGTTCTACATAAAGACCATCGAGTGTTCTGAACTTGCTCTTTTCCTTTGCAGGAATAAACATAGTAGGATGGAATTGTTCTTGTCTTTGAAAACAGTTACCATCCTCATCGATACCACGATAGAGAATATATTTTCCTCGTTGTGTTACATTAGTATAGAATGTCATATTACATTAAAACTTTACCAGCAGAAGGTCCAATATAAAAATCTAGATATTTTGCAAGGTCGGGATCATTAAACGATGGAATATATTCTGTTTCCTCTATAGTTTTGTATAGTATATCCTTAATTTCATCTTCTCCCAAGAGAAATTTATCAAATTTCTTTTTATTGTCCTTGTTCTTAATATAACAGAAATGCCACAGAATAGGATCTATCGGTAGATCTAATTCCATATGTCCTATGAAATAATTTCTAACTCTACTATTTGTAGACAAATTATATGGAATACCACCACATCTATAGAACCTATGCATCCATCTCAAGAAAGGAAGACATAAAACCTTTCTTCCTTCTTTTCTATATTTTTCGTGGATGTATCCTTCTTCCCCACCAAACTCTCTAAATTTTTCATTGAAACTTAACCATTCATCCTTTTTACAGGCAAACAAACCTAATCCGTGTGCGGGAATTTCAAATGGTTCATCATCAACATTATAACCTAAATTGTCATGGCTTGCCCACGTTCCGAGCATACCTCCCCGCCATCTCATTTCCATGTGGGTGCTGATGTTGTTAACATATTCCCCAGATTTTAATTTCATTTTATTTGAAAGTTGTTCCCACAGAAGCGGACCATGTAACAAATCTTTCGTGTTTGGGTTATTGTCAAAATATTCTATCAATCTATGTAAAGAGTTAGGATAAAGCATAACGTGACAATCAACACAAAGAACATATGGTGTGTTTGCATTCTCAAAGATTTTATTCCGAATAGAACAACCAGTATATTCATCAAACGTAATATACCTACCATTAGGTACAGATTCTTTCATGAATTTCTTAGTCATTCTTCCGTCTTTTGATTTGGGGTTGTTGTCAATAACAAGAAATTCAACATCTTCCATTATATCAGAATGATACAAACGAATCGATTGAATGGTAAAATACGTCCCATTAAAATCATCATAGGTACACATACCAATTGTTAATTTACGTTTCTTATCCCTCATTTTTGTCTTTCAGATATCCACTAAACAAAACCATATAATTAATAATATCAACCACCGCATCGTGGTAACTTTCGTTGTCAACCTTCAGGGTCCCAGCAGATGTGAACGTTGAAAGTCTTGACAATTTATCACAAACCCGTACAAGAAATCCTTGCTCCGTGCTACAGATTCCCATATCCTCTGAACGAGTAAAATTTGCAAAAGGAGTGTCCCCACCTTCTCCTGCATAATCATGATTTTTCTTTTCCATTAACGACAATGCTTCATCACAAAGTTTCTTGTGATGCTCAAACAATTCTTTACGATTCATTATATTTTCCTTGCTTCATAATCATGTTTCCTGCCTTTCCAGGCTCGGTTCATTTCGTCTGCTTCTTTTGCTGCATCACGGCGTAATCTAAATCTTGACTTTCTGGTCGGTGAGTCCATCATCCATTTCTCTAAAGACATCACCCAGATTCCCCAAGGTTTTGATTCTCTTTTCACCATCAAGTCACTCCGGTGCTACCAAAACCACCGATACGTTCGGTAGTCTGCTCAGGTTGTATTGTAGTCTCTTTTAGAGAATAGTCAAGTGTTTTCTGGAGTTCCCCTTGTGCTATCCTCTCTCCATGTTTGATACGAATCATATCGGCACTGGCGTTATAGAGCATCACATATGTCTGGTGATAGTAATCAGAATCAATGATCCCCTCACTATTTGGCATAATCAATCCTTGCTTGAGAGACACACCTGACCGGGGATGGAGGCGAACAGAATATCCTTCTGGGATGTCAAAGATGAGTCCTGTTGGAACAAGCACTCTTTCTGCTGGATGAAGTTCAACGCCAGTATAGAACGTACCACCACCACCGGCCCACATCTTGACCTCTCGTTCTTCCTTCTTGTTGTCCATCGTATAAACCACCACCTTTGGATTAGGTCGTGATGAAACGATCTTCTCTCCGAGGTGTGCATAAATGTCAAAACAGGCTGCACCATGAGTCGCAAATTCTGGCGCAATGACATCTTCATATAATTTGTAGTATTTTAACATAATATAAGATCCTTTTCTAACTCACTGAAATTCTTTCAATTATTATACTCATCCATACGCCTTTACAATAACTTTTCCGTCTGCTCCACTTCCTGAAGCGGGATTCGTTGACTGGCCGTTTGCTCCACCACCACCACCGCCTGGTGAGTTTCCGTTGTCAGAATCTGCGCCAAGTGGAGAACCGTGGTTCCCGCCTGATCCTCCATTTGGATCAGCACCATCACCCCCATCACCGCCTTGGCTCCCACTCTTGTCTCCGCCAGCATTTCCACTTGTGTTTGTGTCTCCGTTGGTTGCCGCTCCTGCTGCACCTCCCGCAGAGTTGCTCTCACTTTCTCCACCACCACCGCCACCTGCGACTACACTACTAAATGTTGTAATGGTAGACAATCCCCGTGAGTGTATGCTGAGTGTTGTATCTCCACCTGCTGAACCTGCTGTATTGTCAGCACCTCCACCCCCACCTGCGCCGACAGAGACTGCCAATTTATCACCTTCTTGCATGTCCGCATCACCATAATAAGTTTTCTTGAGGTATGCTCCACCACCGCCACCGCCGCCTGCCCTGTAAGTGTATCCTCTGCCTGAGGCTACTGCTTTAGTTCCACCACCACCACCGCCTGCACCCCACATTTCAATTTCAAGATAGCGTGTGCCTGCGGGAATGTCATAAAGTTGACCTCCTGTAGAAGTGATGGTTCCTGTATCAATTAGTTGATACTCTCTTGTGCTTGCTGCTCTGCCTGCACCTAAACTCACGAGAAGTTGATCCCACCAACAAATCCATAAACGGTTGTTCCTGCATCGATTGACATAAACGAAAGAATGTCCACACCAGATGCTGTGAGTGCAGGAGCATTATCACCCGGCCATTTTACTGCGGAATGCCATGTTAATGTGTGTGCGCCACCGTTTGTAACAATAAGAGTAACTGTTCCTGATTTACCAGATGCGGGCCAAGTGTCAAAGTCAATTTCGCAATCACCACCAACAGTTACAGTCTGAACATTGCCGTCATCATGTGCGATGGTTCTATCATCAGTTATAGTTCCAATTGCGTTTACAGTTTCAGAATAATCTTTAAGGTTTGGTCTTACAACATCAGTATCCGCAAAGTTTGCCCCAGTTGATGTTATATTGAGAACATCTGTACCGCCTGCTTGTAAGGAAATATTGTTAGTTGTAAATTCTAAGTAAGTATCAGTATCTTCAGCATGTCGAAGTTTTTGTTTGATATCAATGGCGGTTGCACCTAATTTGATTTGTCCACCACTTGCATTCATATAAATTGATTCGGTGTCACCTTCAACTTTGATGTAACCTTGATCTGTCATGATAATATCACCATCAAGATGAATATCACCACCACTGGTTATTCCTTGATCAGCATACAATCTTCCACCACTAACACCCACAACTCCACTTGAGGGTTGCAGAGAAATGTCACCTGCACCTGTCACGATGTTAGCATCGGTCGCATCGTGTTCAATTCTGATATACTTGTCTGCATCATTGCTTTGACCGGTATACACATAAAAATTTGGATTGGCGTGAGTAACGCCAGGGCATCTAAACGACGTTCCTATATGACTGGAATGTATTAGTGCAAAGGCACCAGCACAATCGTCAGTTACATCACCAGGCTGCACTCCTACTTGAAGTGTGTTATTCCCTGTGGTGCAATGTCTGAATTTGGAATGTGAACTACTTCCCATGTTGATATCTCGATCATTGTTGACTCCTAAGTCAGACATAAACAGAACATTAGACCCACCAGAATCATCAGAAGCCTTTACTGTATCAATCTTGACTCCATATCCCCAACTACTGAAGTCAAAGTTGAGTCCGTAATCAGTGGCACTTGTTCCCTCTGGCATCATCCTGACATTGTAGGCACTTGGGTTACTGATGTAATCATTATTTTGTAACACGATGTGGCCACCACTGGTTATTCCTTGAGCAGCATATAATGCACCAGAAGCAGTGATCCCACCATGAACAGTTACTTCATCAAATGTTGCACCACCAGCAGACATTCCTCCTGCAACATGGAAAAGTTCTTGGGGGCCTTGGGTATTGACATTGATTCCAACACCAGAATCATTTGCAAAAATAGGATATAAGCCGGAAGGACCTCTTACTTTAAAATTGTGGCCAGAAGAAGTATCATAATTGAATATTGACTCTGCTCCAGACATGAATAATTCTGTGTTACCATCAATCACTCCTGTTATATTACCATCAGTTTTGAGACTAATACCACTCGCAGACTTAAAGACGCCACCAGTTTCTATAATTGTATCACCTACAGTTATGTCATCACCACTTGTTATTCCGCCGGCAGCATACAATCTTCCACTTGCAGTAATACCCCCACGAACATCTAAAGTTTCTGTTGGACCAGAGGTTCCAATTCCAATTTTATCTCCAGCATAGAAAAAGGCAGTAGCACCCTGAATGTTGGAACCTTTTTCATAATAATATGCAATCTCACCAGTAAGTCCCTCTACATTACCAGTTTCAGTAGCAGCACTTCTTTCCCATGCAACACCATTCCACTTCCATATTTTGTCTATGTAAGTGTAAGTCTGATTTAATGTTGGTGATGTTGGAAAACTAATAGACATATGTGTTTCTCTTTATAGTATTTATCAAAATTCTATCCACGAAGATTGAGCATCAGAATATGTAAATAACTTTCCCGTATCCACATCGTGCCATCTATCACCGTTTGATGGGTTCGTCGGTTGGCCAGATTTTCCTGCTTCTGTAAATGTTCCTGTGTCCGTGAATGTTAATTCTATATCTTTTCCTTTTCTTTCTAAGGCAACTCCACTACCTTTAAAGATTAGGTCTGAAACCGATTTCAATAAGTAAATATCATTAGATTCAGTTCTATCTCGTACACCAACAGCACCACCACCTGCAAGTGCAACCCAATCTATATTTTGTGCTTGTGCTGGAGGAACACTAAGCATTTTCTGTAGAACCTTTGTATCTACACTTATTTTCTTTCTGTCTTTATCATATTTTAATGGAAATTGTGCAACTACAATTCCATCGTCACCAATCTCTCCCGCTTTACCATCTTCACCATCTTTTCCATCTTTACCCACGATTCCGGGTGGTCCGACCTTACCGGGAATACCTCTATCTCCCTTTATTCCTTTCTGTCCTCTTTTTCCTTCTGTTCCTAAATTTCCCCTTTCGCCCTTTACACCTTTCTGCCCTCTTTCACCTTGTGTTCCTTGGGGTCCAATTTCACCTTGTGTTCCTTGGGGTCCAATTTCACCTTGTGTTCCTTGGGGTCCAATTTCACCTTGTGTTCCTTGGGGTCCAACTTCACCTTGTAACCCCTGTTCACCTTGTGTTCCTTGGGGTCCAACTTCACCTTGTAACCCCTGTTCACCTTGTGTTCCTTGGGGTCCAACTTCACCTTGTAACCCCTGTTCACCTTGGGATCCAACTTCACCCTGAAGTCCTATTGGACCTTGCTCACCAATTTGGCCGGGAATGCCTGGTGATCCTTGATCCCCCACTTCACCGGGATGTCCTATATACCCCCTTGGTCCTCTGATTTCTTTATTTTCAGTAGAAATTGGTTTATGCGTGGGTACAGAATCTGTTGTTTCTTCTACAACATTCTCATCCTCATATATCTCATCGTTTTGAGAATAATCTATAAATCGTCGTATTCTACCCATAATAATTATTTATAGTATCTTATTTCTTTCTTTTTTTCGAGTTATTGTTTTGATTAATCTTTGTGCTTTTCTTTTCCCTAGTTCTGCTTTCTATCTTTTTTTGCCTCTTTTTATCTTTTTCTTCAATCTTCTTTGATAATTCAATTTGGGCGGCTTCAGATTGAATTTTCATAACAATTTCTTCATATTGTTTAAAATTATCTATTATTCTCTGACGATGTTCTTCTGGAACTAAATTGTCCTCCAAAAGTTTTTTACATGCATGATACCCAACATGAGGTTTTCCAGCATAATATGCCGTTGCAGCAACTTCATCTAGAATTTGCCAACGATAAACATCATCGCTGATGAAAAGTATATCATGTTCGGGGTATGGTATCTCTAAAGCCATTCTTGCAAAAAGATATGCCAATCTTGGTTTATCATGTACCTGACGATATAACCTAGCAATCTGATAAAGAGGTTCCGCTCGGACTGGTCTATAATCATAAGCATTTAAAAATGCTTGTTGTATTTCTGGCCAAGTTTTATCAAGAAGTGCATTTAATATTGCAACACGAAAGTAAGAATAATAAACCTCCTCTTCCCAACCACCCATTTGTGTTCTTTTAGAATATGCTTCTAATGATTTTTCGTATTGCTGGGAATCAAAATAACTTTGTGCAAGATAAAATTGATACCGAGAATTATCCGGTTCAGTTTTCAACGCTTCTTCGAGTTGATTAGCATCTTTAGTGTATTTTTCTTTAGTGGTGATGCCTACATTTCTAGCACCTTCCGTTCTAGCGGTTATGGAATATTCACCAACAACTTTATCTGTGTTTGGTGTTCTTCCACCACATTCTGCGTATTCATGAAGAACCCCAATATAATTCCAACCAATTCCCGTCTTGAAAATTTGTGTCCTCCACCAACTAAAATCATCCCTACCCAAACGAAGACTATATGCATCTGCATTCATGTTTTCAGGAAAATTAAAATCACCACTGATATAATCATCAGCATCAATCATCCAAGCGTAATCTGCTTTACCATCACAATTCCTGAGTGCTTCAGTTCGACTTCCTATGTTTCCAGCATGATCACCAAATCCCTTCCAATCAGAACGATATACTTCACCCGGAATACCATGTTCTTCCATGAACTGTTCTATTAGTTCTGGTGTACCATCATCAGAACCTGTGTCTGTGACATCATATCGGTCAATGTATGGTATCATTGACTCAAGACAGTCTTTAATAATATGAGTTTCATTCTTCACAATCATACAGAGTGTGATTGTTTTATCTTTTGGTGTTTTCTTCATATCAAATACCGTTTTCTAATCTCTTTAGAATATTCTCACATGTTCCTTCGAGGGTAAAGTAATTATCATATATTTCTTGTAATTTATTCTTCATTTTCATATATTCCTCATCATCAATATTATTCAATCTGTCATATAAATTATTTATATCAGATTCAGAAACCAAAACACTAAACTCTTCCCAATTTAATTCATCACTCCAAGGTAGATATAAATCATTACTAACATAGACTGGAATTGCACCCAACTGCATAACTTCATATAGTCTAAAACTTGTAGGTCCATATCCTCTAGGACACAACGCAAACTTACTTCTGTTTGTTGTATCAATGAAAGTTTTTAAATCATCATCTCCAACTGAAATATTCCACCCACCCTTGTCTTTTATTATGACATCCTCTTGTGTTAATGTGTTGACTATTTCTTCTCTAACAGGATGAGTTGTTGAACCCACAAATGAAACTAAAATATCTTTTTCTTTTGTTTCTGTTTTTGGTATATTTCCACAAACAAGGGGTATTGGAACAACAGAACATGTACCAGAGTAATTACCACCAGCAGAAAATATTAAAGTATTCTTGGGAACTTTATGAAGAGGAGCATCTGCATATTGGCATATTGTAAAATATTCATCTTCTTGATTAACTGCATTAAAAATTTCTTGCATATAATGAATTCTTGAACCGCGATCAATGTTATCTTCCCACTCTGGATATAAACCATTATTATAACAACTAGTCCAGAAAACAGGCATATATTTTCGTTTTAGTTTAGAAAACCTTTCTTGATTTCTTTCTGCAAAATCAAGGAAATATTCTTCCAAATACAAACCAGAATGATATGGTGGGTATGTTGGATACGATGGTTTTGGTCTTAATATTTCATCTATGCTAATTGTTTGCATTTATCAATCCAATCCTCTAACACCACAGAAGATTCCCATTTTAAAATATCATGTGCCTTTGAACAATCGGAAAGTGTTTCCCTTGACTCTCCAGGCCTGTCAGGAATATAAACAAACTCTGCATCTTCTCCTCCAACTAGGCGAACAATGTCATGGATATTATGATTCGTTCCCGAACCGATATTAAATATTTCACCAATAGCATCCTTATTATCTGTAAATGCTGCCAAAATATTTGCTTCTACCACATCAGAAACATGAGTGTAATCTCTTCGTTGCATACCATCACCGACCACTGTCATTGGTTCTCCGTTTGCATGTTGTTTTTGAAAAAGACCAATAACTGGTGCATACTGTCCACTGGTTGGTTGTCTTTCTCCATAAACATTGAAGTATCTAAAAGTTACTGTCTCTAACCCAAACAACTTCGTGTACATCTGACAGAGTTCTTCTCCAGATGTTTTTGAAACTGAATATGGATTTAAACAATCCTTCCTCATATCTTCTTTGTTTGGGATTGGATTTACCAAACCATATGCAGAAGATGTTGAAGAGTATATAACTCTCTTCACACCATTCTTTCTTGCAGCCTGTAATATATTACAAGTACCAAGAACATTTGTTTTTACTGCAAGAACGGGGTCTTCGATTGTAGGTTGAATTCTTGATTCTGCTGCCAGATGGAACACATAGTCTACACCTTCTAATAATCTTTCTATCAGATCATATCCCGAATAGACTCCACCCACATCCCACGGATAATATTTTGCTTTGTCGTTGTAATAAAAACTTTCATGTGCATCTGATGATTGATTATCAATAACAAGAATTTCATGCCCATCATCCACTAGTCTATCAACTAAATTTGAACCAATGAATCCCGCACCACCTGTAACTACTATTTTCATATCAATCCTCGTTAATGTAATCTATAATTTCTTTCAACTCTTCTTCATATACCCACGAAGGTCTTAGAAGATTTGCTTCTATCATTCCACCGGTAGTAAGGGCTTCCCTGTCCCATTCGCCCCAAGCGGGCCCGTTTGGAACGTTTGTAGAATTTACCCAATCATAATGAATGTTTGCTACATGACGAACAACATTTGTCGTCATCGACAATCTTTCTTCTCTGAAACGATTCATAAGAACACGCAACAAGGACTCATCCGAAAAATAGATATTATCTCCAGCAAATGGATCTGGTTTATTGTTTATTGATTCGTTTGTATCATATACCTGCAAATTTTTCCAACTGTTTATTAATTCAGTATATGATAAATTTTCTGGATTGATAATTCTCTTAAATAGATACCCTTCTGCGGTAGTGGGTGCCATTGGGAATCTACCATACGGCGAACCTCCGTATACTTCGGGAACATGAACACACAACATGGTGTCCTTTTTCCTTTGTTCAACTAATTTAATAAAATATTCTCTTTGGAGGGGTAAACTATCCACATCATGAAGCAGGCACACTGCATCACCTTGTTCTGCGGCAACAATAAGTCTACCAACCTTTCCTAGATTGCAAGGGCTTACCCCCTCAACCAAAGGTAAAAATGTTAAATTAACTTTAGATCTTTCTGCCATAGTACGCATATATTGGTATACTCTTGAATCAAGAGGTAGACCAGTCTCAGGATTTACTTCACAAACAAACCCCAATTCAATGCCAACTTCTGGGAAAAATTTATGCCATGCTTTTGCTATTAATGGAACAAACGGAAGGAACAGTGGATTTTCATCACAACTTAAAACTACTTTATCAAACGGTACTTCACTCATTTATCTTTCCTTATTAGGTAATACTCTCTGACATTTGGATATTCTCCACACGTTTCATAATGTTATCATACATTCCACTAAGACTAAAGTATTTGTCATAAACTTCTTCAAGTTTATTTCTCATTTGTTTTTTTGTTTCTTCAGTCATTGAATTGAGTCGATTGTAAATGTCGGGTATTTCTTCTTGATTCACTAAGACACAAAATTCATTCCAGTCCAATTCGTCTGACCACGGTAAATAATGTTCATCAGAAAGTTCCGGGCAAGTTTCACCAGAAACATAAACTGGAATTGTTCCCATTTGCATACATTCATACAGTCTGAAACTTGATTTACCATAACCCCGTGGACATAAACAGAATTCACTTCTAGATGTGATAGTTAAAAATTCTATAAGATCATTCATTGGAACATTTTCATTCCATTCTTCTCGACTCTCTACAACCACACGGTCATTTCCGTTTATAGAATCAATCGCTCGTCTTCTAACCGGATGTGTTTCTGAACCAATAAAAGAAACAAGAATATCTCTTTCTTCTATATCTGGTATAAGGTGGTTTGGAATTTTTGAACATATGAGAGGGATTGGTATACATGTATTTGGTCCATCATAATTTCCACCAGCAGAAAAAACCAATGTGTTTTCGGGCAATCTGTGCATTGGTGCATCGTCGTGTTGACTGACTACAAAATATTGTTTATTTGGGTCCATTGAGTTTAACTCGGATTGCAATGGTTCTTCATCGGGAATACCATCACGATATCTTCCGTGGGTTATATTTCTTTCAATATAATAGGGAGTCCAAAGAACTTGAATGTATTTTCTTTCTATGTCATTTTGTCTACCCTCTGCAACAAATCTCATTGCAAAATAATCCTCTAAATATGCACCATTAGCATACGGGGGATATATGGGATAGTTTGATAAAGGACAAAATGGGTTATCTCTATACAGTAACATTAATATAATACCTCCAAAATTGGGCTCTTGGATTGATCTTCTTGATATGCAACTTTTATTTTACTAGAAAATAAAGATAAGTCAAGATATTTCTTACCACTCGGGCCGGAAAGATATTCTGTTGCCCCATAGTGCTTACATATATCCACCAGCCTCTCTGTTCTTCTTAGTTCTGTGGGATGATCTAATACTATCTCTGTTGTGATATTTAACATCTTGCAAACTTTTCTTATTATGCTTACATTTGTTTCTGTTAAACTTTCATCAATACATTCATCAAAATTTTTAAGTATGTCAGAATACTCTGAAAGATTTGCCTTTATCTTATTCCAATCTTTTTCAGGAGAGAGATATTTCTTATCCACAATAGGTTCTAATCCTTTATTCACACTCATCGTATTCCATTTGTTGTTCATATTAAAACGATTTTGAAAATTATTCTTTTCAAATTGACAATTACACATGATAACAAAAATATCAGATTGTTCTATCTTTTGAAAGAACGGATACCAAGGCATAAAATTAGGTTGGTGTATTGATACTATCATTAAACAAGATACAAATCGCTATGTCTATTATTATCTATCTCCATGTGACATGGGTGATTTCCTTCAACGAAGTCAACACAAATCATGTGTTCTCCTTGTTTCCCCTGAACCACTGGAGAATATACCTTTTCATGATTTCCTAAAACTCCTGCCCACCAACCAAATGTAGAATTGGATCTATATAAAACATTTGAATTCATCAAAACAAGGAAATCATACAAAAAATCCCAATTCTCTCCTTTATGTTCAATATCCATTCTTCCTAAATCTGCTGGTTGCATAATCTCTTCACTAACTACAATTATATCTTCTTTGTTGTACCCATTTTCCAAACAGGTATTAACATAACACTCATGAGTTATAGTGCAAAACTGTTTTGCGTGAACAAAATCACCATGTCTGAGATGTGCGGCGACATAAAAATCTTTTGGTTTTACAAATAGATCTACAATTTCTTCTTTGAAGGTGAACCACTCTTTAACTTTCTTTATGTCCATGATGTCCAAGAACTTTTGATGTTGGAAGAAACCAAACATATCGATATTAATTTCACCGAATTGAATTTCATCCCCATCAGTCATAGGTAAAGGATTTGTTAGGACATTATCTTCAATTTTGAATATCTTTCTCCCTATCCAATCACTTGGTATTTCCAGAACACAATTATACTTATCTGCATAAGATTTAGCAAATGCATATTGGAATAATTGATTTCCAAATCTTCCGTTATTGCCTAAAGATGACATTTGAATTGTATTTGGTTGGTCTATTGAACTTATCACAGAAGCACCCGTGACTGTTCCCTCACGCCGTTGACAGTGGGTTGTGATCCATGTGGGTCGGTGGCAATAAGTATCACTTTTTTATCGTAAGTTTCACAAATCCAATTTGCAATCTCTGCTTCACTTTCTCTCCAAGTATCATCAACAATAACTGGTATGTCTTTAATTTTAAACATTTTATGATACTCACATATTTTTTTTCTGCTGTTAAAAAGAAGACCATCAATTATTAGTAAATCATAGTTGTCTGGTAACTGATTCTGAATACATTCCATATACTCCTTTTCATTTTTTTCTGAACAGTAAATATAGTTTGCTTCTTTGTACCAATTAACCCATTCTCTATCGGTTTCGATGCTGTAAAGATTCCATTTTCGAGAGAGATGGTAAGTGCTTACTTTACCAGCACCAATTTCCAATATGTTTTTTCCTTCTTCTATGTTATCAGATATCCAGTCATAACATTCTTGCACCATACCAGAACCACCAAAGGGGATATTCAATTCAGTCATTTTAATTTACTTTCATCAATTTGTTTTACATAAAGAGCATCACCCCAAGTGTCTCCGCTCCACTCTGTCAACACCCTAGTAAACCCATACTCAGATAAAAACGAATCCAACTCCTCAACTCTTGCACAATTCTCGTAAACTTCATCTCTATTTACTTCTGCATAAACATAATCTATAGTTTCTAAAGTTTTCTTTGCTCCTTTAAACACTTCTAATTCATAACCCTGAACATCTATGTTTATGAAATTATAATTGCTAAGATCTATGTCGCGTTCTTCTATGAAGGAATCAAGAGTTGTCATGTCAACTTCCTCTGTTCCCTCAAAATTAATTTGTGGATATTGTTCTAAATGTTTGGCAGGTTTCAGGATTGAAGAGGACATACCATAATATGGAACTGCTGTGTACATGTCTATCTTACGCGATTCATTTCCTAAAGCAAGATTATATGTTACATATCCGGCCTGACTAGACTTAATGCAACATGCTGCAAACGCCTCTTTTTGAGGTTCAAAAAATATACCATTTTGTATTCCGGCATTTTGATACTTTTCCACCTCCTGACCTGTGTGTCCACCAATATGCATAACGCCCTCTATCTTCATACCATACTCTACTATCATTTTGTCTAACGGGATAATCATGATTCAATCCTCCATCATGTGTTTAGTGTTATTCATCATGTGTTTAGTGTTATTTGTTTAATGTTGTTAACTATAAAATCAATTTCGTCGTTTGTCAATTCAGGATAACTTGGCAATAGTAAACACCTTTCTGATAAATTTTGAGAAACAGGATATGACTCAAAAGTTGACAGGTGTTCATGTTTATTTATCTGATAAAACATAGGTCTAGTATCAACTAGAAGAGAATCTAATTTATTTTTAATCTTCTCTTTTGTTTTCTTATCTTTAAATTTTGCACCATATAACCAACATGCATGATTTGTGTTGTTGTTCTCTTTTTGAACCTCTACCCCAACATCTTTTAGTCCAAGAGAGTATCTATTGAAAACCCTATATTTATTTTCCATTATTTCATCTGAATGTTTCAACTGACCATATAGCAAGGCGGCATGAACATTGGACATCCTATAATTATAACCAATATCATCATGCACAAATCTGCTTATTTGAGATTGTTCAGATGTGTGTTTAATATAATCATATACATCGGAGTCATTGGTAACTACTGCTCCTCCTTCTCCGGCAGATATGTTTTTGTTTCCGAAGAAAGAAAAAGCAGAACACAAAGAAGCAGAACCCACTAAATTATTCTCATATCTACCAAATAATGCTTCACAAGCATCCTCGACGAAAATTGCATTTGGATATTTTCGTTTTAGTTCAGGAACATTCACTACATTACCAAGATTGTGAACAACATAAAAAACATCCCCTTCGACATCCCCAATGTGCATATTCCATGTGTTGGGATCTGCATCAACAGGAAAAATTTCCAAATCAGACCTTTTATCAAACAACAAACTATTCCAAGCAGCGACATAACAATTGCTAGGAACTATTACTTTCGTTTTTGTTGGGTGAAACTTTTCAAGAACCTTTGACATTAAATGGCAAGATACAGTACCATTACAAGTGAGGTATGAATACTCCGTACCTGTCCTTTCACACAATAACTCAGAAGCAAGATCTTTATATTTTCCAATAGAAGAAATCCACCCACTATCTAAAGCGTCATGGGCATACTTTAATATTTCATTATTGAGATATGGTTTATAGATGGGAATCATATTAATCTAGTTTATCTGCAATTTTTATGGCTCTTTTGTTCCATATATTCCGATGATTTCATTTTACTTATTTCATTTTTGTAATTAAATCTCTCATCGTTCATTATATAAATTTTTCTAGACAATTCAATAAATTCTTCATCATATTCTTTTAAATATTCCTTCTCCCTAATCCTATCCTCAATGTCCCAAAGAGATAAATTTATCTTATGAAGATTTAGATAAGAATCTGTTTCTAATACATCCTCAAAACCAATCATGATAGATTCAAGATAAACCTTTTCTTTTTTCACATGTATCAATTTTAACGGATCTTCCAACTTTTCTTCTTTAATTTGTAAAATGGAAAACTTATCAAAATATTCACCTACTGAAACTTCAACTTTCATTTACTACCTCCCATTCCTTTTTAGTTTTACCAAAGGGGTGGGCCCCGAAAAAATCATGAAAAAACAATTTACCGTCAGTTGGTAAGTGATCCACAATTGACTTGAAAGAACTCTCTATTAAATGAATTTCTTTTGCTTCTTTGATTATCTTTACAAAATGAAAAATATTTTCGGATGTGTCGTTTCCAACAATGATTAAATCTTTTCTGTGATTTAAATCACGTTTAATGACAGAAGATGCATCATGAACGAAGATAAAATCCTCTCCTGATGGATTTAGTTTATTGAAAACTCTTTCCTCTTCTTCTGGATCAGGTTCGATATAGAATTCATCAAATTTAACATCATGGGGTAAATCCAACTGCTCATAGAATACTTCCCAACAATTTTTACCATCCTGATGGTCATAAAACTCATGTCCTACTTTTAATAAATGATAATCAATTTGTTTTTCTGCATACTCTATTACATAATCATACTCATTACCTTCAATTGGAATGATTTTAATTCTTTCATCATCCCTATACATGAAAGAAACCATTTTGACATTGTTCTTTTTCACAAATAAATCTATGCAATCATAATCTTTATGTTTTAGTATATGTCTAACCATACCATTACAGTCAATATGATCCCCAAGGCCTAGATGCTGGTGAAGTAATAATTTAGTCATTCAGTATCCTATCTGCATGAGTTTGAGTTAGCAAAAATTTCCTAGAACTGGAGAAATTATAATGTTGTTTTCTAATATAATCATAAAAATCTTGCTTCAGATTTTTCCACTCGTTGATAAATTCGCATGGAAGATTATCATTGTCGTAGATCATTTTTATATTACTTTTTAACATAATGGGAACAGTTTGAGTCAACAAACACTCATAGTTCCTATGAGTGTCCCATCCTGCACCCTCCAAACATATACAATACTTATATTTTGACAATTGTTCCAAATACTCGGGAAAGGGTAGCCTTGATTCCTGAACATCAACAAAAGGTAAAGTTCGGAGATATTTTATATGCTCATCTCTCACTGGATTATTTCCGACAGTATGATATGGCATCAGAAGTTTTTCGCTCTTGTCTCCAAACACCTTATTATAATATTCCTTTAACAATTCTTGATCACCACCGACTCTTTCCCGTTCCTCAAAACCAATCGGTAAGGGTTTTATTTTTTCATGTTTACACGGCGGGTTGGTACAATACCACTTCACCAACAAAGGAGAATTTAAAATATGCTCATAGTTTTCTATAGAATGGGAAGATACACCACTAACCAAAATGAAAGGAACTGTTATTAGAGGTAAAATTTTACGAGAAAATAAACCTTCCTTTATGAAATCAGTTTTAATAAAAATTATGTCATTAGGTTTCATGTTTTCTATAGATTCATCAGTAATATTATCTCTCTTGCATCTCTGACTAACACCACATGATCTATAATAGTCATCATCATGATCGAATATTAAATCTGCAACACATGGCATCCAATTATAGGAAATTATTTCATTATCAAATTTCATATTTTCCAATCAAAATTATTAAAAAATTCCTCGCCCGGACCATCTTCTATATACCAGTTACATTCGGAACCATGAACTCTGTGTTCATACGCCATGCCTGGAAGGAACTTTATATTTCCCTTGCCTTTCGCAATAAGAAAATTAATAAAACAGGCATCTCGATTATATGGTAGAAGATCATTAAAAAATTCTTTCTTAGTGTTTAATAGATTTCTTGCGAGAGAAGAATGTAAAAGAAAATTACAAGTATTCCACTCTGCAATACAAGGAACAAATATTTCATTAAAATTTTCAGGAGTAATTAAAACACCGCTCATATGATCATAATTAAAATGTGGTAATGCAGCAGTTGGTAAATATGCAGTGTTTTTGTTCAGCCCATTTATCTCATCTTCTTTTAATATTGCTTCAATATATTCTGGCCTAAGCATATTATCTGAGTCTAGAATTATACACCACTCATCTTCTTTTAAGTATGTGTAAGTTTTTAACTTGTTGAGATAGCATCCTAAGTTCTTTTCATTCTTGTATACTTCTACCCTATCCCAATTTCTTGAAACTAGTTTATCATAATCACCAGAATCATCATCTACTATTACTATTCTTTCTATGTTCTCATACCCCAAAAGTTGGTCTATAGTGGAGGATAAAAAATTATCATATCTATTATATGTTGGTATGGTTACTGTGAATTTCATATTGAAACCACTCCTTAAATTGTTCTAACGTAAACTCTCTGTGGTGCAAATACCATAAGTTATGTTTTGGATCGTAAGTATTATACTCCACACATTTCCAACCATCTTCAAATTTCACTAAACTAATTTGATGTTCTTTACAAATTTCTTGAGTATCAGAATTCCACTTATTGAAAGGTGGAACAAAAGTTCTTGCTTTTGCTATACTACAACTTGTCAAAATACTCATCTCTTGTGCTTCCTTAGAAAGAAGCCGATGATCAACGTGAATAAGTCCATGTCCTGCTCTTGTTACATTGTCTGGCAATTCAGGAACACCACAAGAATCTATTAGATAGAACTTTCTAAAATCACTATGTGCATTTAATATTTTGGGAAATATTCTCTCTTTATCTTTTCCTTCCTCGGAAGACATGTCATGAACTAAAGGAGAAACACATAAAATAATTTCACATCCTGGCACTTCTTTCTTTAAAAAATTAACCATAGCATTAACATTTTTCATGTCTGCGTTAACGCAAATGTCATCGAATCTAAACACCCTTTTCATTTCAAATCACCTAATAGTTTTTCAATTCTTTTAGTGTAGGTATGTTCTTTTATAAACTCATAACCTTTATTTGCCACATTATCAATTTCATCATCAGACATTTCTCTAAACTGATTAATCTTATCCTGAATGTCTGTTATATTATTAAATATGAGACAATTCTCATTGTCAACGAATCCCAGTTTATCATATTGATGATTTTTGTTTGTCATTAACAAAGTTTTACATCCCATAGTTTCAAAAGACCTGTAATTGATATCATTTGCTATATTTAAATTAAAGTGGCACTTATATGAATTTATTGCCTCCACCATATCATCTCCTATCACAAAGATATCCAAATGTAAATTGAAGTTGTCTTTCAACCACATCAACAATTCTTTTCGGTTGACATAATTTCCACAGAAGCCAAACTCTGTCGTCTTTTTTATGTTCAAAGGTTTAATCAAAAAATCATCATATGCATTTGGAAACCAAATATGATGTTTATCTTTCACGAAATCTACTGTCGAATGTAACAGATAATCATACTTGGACTTTTTGAAAATGTCCTCAAAAACTTCCTCTCCTCTAACATGTGCATCTATAGACCATGTAACTTTCATTGGATTTTTTATTTGTGATAAATTTGGCAACCACTCTTCTGTATAATTTTCTAAATTAAAAATTAAATCATATGAATTAAAATCCGGGGGGGTTTCATAGTTGTTGTGTCCGAGCCCCCACACATCACAAGAATGTCCCAAATTAGAAAAAGCCCTCTGGAGAGAAAAGCATTCTCTAAATTTTCTGTTTGCATCGTGTCTACCATTTTCTTGAATCGTTAAAACTTTCACTTCTTCTCTTCCTCTGAAACCAAATGTGAATGTTTTTCTAAATACTTTTCTAATTCTTCCTTCCCGACTCCTTCTATGATCTTTCCTATATGATCGTTATCGTGATATTTTCCACACCCCGGACACGGTGTTCTAGTACACCAAGAAACTGAACACCCTAGTTTACATTCTGGATTGCTACATGTTTTTTTATCAAAAGACGCATTATGCCACTTTGGGAGTTCTTTTTCCCACCAACCTTCTCCTCTTAAACGAGGAATTGGAAATGGTTTTCTGTCCTCTCCTGCAAATCTTGATTGATTTGGTGTCCAGTCATCATGAACTAAAGATTTTCCTTTTGTTTGTGGATATATGATCTTTTCCAAAAAATGTTGATCTACACCAAACCAATTATATTTGTCTTCCCGAATTGCAAAGTCTCTATACACATCTATAACCTTAGATATATTATCAATAGCATTACCTCTGACGCCAAACATACCAGCAGAAATAGGAACCCCATGTTGGCAACTATCCCTCATAATATGAAAATCCATTCCACTTTCTAACCATTCATCAACAGCGGCCTTATCTCTCGGAGACAACCGAGAATCTATGTCGCGGCTTATTATATAATCTGAATCATTATCTGCAAATGCATAGAATCTCCAAAGAGTAGAAAAATATCCTTCGTGGTTTTCAAACAAAACAACCTCTACATTATCTCTTGATTTTAATTCGTTTATAATTGAAGTGTCTATGGTACTTTTGTCTATGTAATATCTACAGGTCCAATCTGGCCATTCTTTTTTTGCTATGTCGGCATTGGCCAATGCTCCCATAATATAAGTGGCTATTAACTGCCTTCCCTCTTTCCACCAATCAGGTTGAGCCCATAAACAAAAAGATATTATTTTTTTCATCTCGCCTCCTCTGGAACTAGATGAGAATATTTTTGAAGTTCCCTTTCAAATCTTCCATTTCCTTGTATCTTCTGACCAATATAATCATTATCGTGATATTTGTTACAACAAGGAGCAACATTACAACAATCCGGTGGTTGACAATTTTCATCATGGAAGAAATTATCTTCCCAAGGTGTTTCGTTTTCCCATCGATTGTGCCAATCTGGAAAATCTTCTTTCCACCAACCATCTCCCCTCATTCTTGGAGTAGGAAAGGGATGTTTTTCCTCGTTTCTAAAATTATTAATAAACCAATCATCGTGCGAATACACAAAAGGAACTGCTTGTGCATATAGGACTTTCTCTAAAAATTTCTGATCAACGCCGAAGAAATCCGTACACTCTTCATGATTCTTAAAAAAATCATCAATCATATCAACCATGTTTCGGAACAAACCATTCCTCAATCCCCACATCCCTGCTGCCATTGGTTTTCCATGTTGACAAGAATCTCTCATAATATGAAAATCTTTATCACTCGTTAACCACTCATCTACTGCTTCTTTTTCTCTTAAACCAGTTCCATCATGTTTATTGTCGCCAGGACCGATGCGAGAATCGGCATCTCTAGAAAGCATAATATCAACTTCTGGATCACTCGCAGCATAAAATCTCCATAAACTGTTTAGAAATCCCATGTCTTCTTGCATCATCACAACTTCAGTATTATCTTTTGACGCAAGATCATTTACTACATTCTTTGGAACTGTTGGTGAAACATAATAACGACATATCCATCCAGGCCAATATTTTTTTGCTACGTCTGCATTTGCAACCGCACCTATAGTATAAACTAAACCATCGCCCCAAAGGCTATAACTTATTACTTTCTTTCCCATTAGTCTTTCTTTTTCCAGTCTTGATAAATGCATTCATCTCGTTCACGAATCAACCTTGCATAATCTTCATTGGGTTTATCATTTTCGTCAAACACTTGTCCGATGAATCCATTCCAATCTTCATTGAGAATTGTAGGGAACCCCGTGCTTAATTCTTTTATTCCGGGGAATCTCTGAACATCAAATCTACCAGAATAACAATTATACATGGGATAACTATCGTGAATCCATGCATCATCATTCAATATTTTATTCTTTCCCATCATCTTATAAAGAAAGTCACGAAGAAATCGTTGATCGATACCCTTCGTCACAAAATGTTCTGGTTTCAGGCAATTTGGTTCTTTATTTTGCGTCCGTCTATGTTCGTTTTTTAACCAATCGTCAATTACTGTCTGTAAATTTGAAACTGATTCTAACCCAAATTTATCGTATACATTTTCATTGATGATATTCAGTAGAGGTTTAACTCTACATCCCCACATTCCAGCCATAATTGTTTCACTGTGATATGGATGATCTCTCATTATATGGAGACATCTATCAGACTGATACCACTCTCTTACTGCTTCATATTCCCTATGAGAAAGACGAGAATCGGTATCTCTGAATATAACAACATCTACATCCTCGTTAGTATCAACTGCGTAAAATCTCCATAAACTTCCTTGCCAGTCATTGTCTTCATCCATCATAACAACTTCTGTGTTTTTTTGTTGTGAAATTTTATTTACAGTTTCTTCTGGAACATCACTACCAATATAAAATCTAGCAATCCAATCAGGATAAAATTCACTGACCTGTTCAGCATTACGAATTGCTCCGACATTATACATCGGAATGTCGCTCCACAAACTATAACTAATAATTTTTTTACTCATGCTAGTGTGTCCTTGTTACTTCTTGGGCCCAATAATAATGATACATTATTGAATCTATGATTTTTTCTTTCTTCAACAAACCGGATTTAAATAGTCTGTCACAATAATCACTATCTTCTCCAAAATCCTTGTCTGGAAATCCTATCAGTTTTGCAATTTCAGATCGTACTGGATTTAAATGGTTTATTGGGCGATATTGGATCCCATCATTATCTTTGAAATGTCCACCATAAGCATTTGCATGTTTAAACACCATTCTTTCTATACCGTTCACATAATACATTCCAGCAAAACCAATACAATCTAAATCATCATCCGATTTAATTGCATCAACAATCAATTTACAATATTCTTCGCTTATCAAATCATCATCATCAACAAAAGAAACAAACTTTCCTCTTGCAGCACTTATAATTTCATTTCTTTTTTGTCCTACACTCTTTTCCCCGTTATCAGAATTTACAATCACTTCTACGGACTGTATAGTTTCTGAATCTGTGTGTTGGTTTATAAAACCAAGAAGTCTATTCAAAAAATCTTTTCTTTCTTCTAATGTGCAAATTCCTATGGTGAGTAATTTGTTTTCTTTATCTTTGATTTTTTTGTTTTCTGTTACCATTTCTTTAACTCTTTCTTCAAAAGGTCTGGCATATTCTTTTGCTGTCTCAAAATTTTTCTCTACATACGGAAGCATTTCTTCATAAGTCGTTGATGATATTTTGTTACATTTTTCAATCGCATCTTCTGCACCATCCACCAATATCATTCCTCTTGTATCAAAGAATTCTCCGATGTTAGGACATCCCCAATACACAGGAACAGTTTTTGTGATTAACGCATCAATTAATTTTTCAGAAAAGTAATTTTCTATAGAACTACTTTCAATTGCAATATGAAATTGCGAGTTAAACAAATTTTCTTTATTATCATCTGGTAGAAATTCACCACCCTGAATGCCGCGCGGGAAGAACGGGGGGTGTCTTGTGCTGCTATAAAATTTCCTTGGGAATGTAGGCTTCAAATCATAATCATAAGGATCAATTTCATCTCTTAACGGATCTCCATCAGATGTCATACAATATGTCCAAATTGCTTTTCTTAATTTATAACCCTGTATAGATCTAGTATGGTTTGAATAAACAAAACTCACAGAAAAATCTTTTGATTTGTGTAGTTTATCTATTTTTGAAGAATCATATTCCCCAATACTATCTGGATGATTTATCTTTCCAGTATTTAACCAAGTAGTTCCATAAGGAAAAAACACTGCATTTGAACAAGAATTTAATAATTGTCTATCTGAAGTTAATATTAAATCATATTGTTTATGATTAGCAATCACCACTTCTAACATTTCCCTATTAGGAGAAGTGAGAGGTTCATTGGAATTTATATAAACCTTAAATGCAGAAGGATCATCAAATGGGATAGTGTATGTTGGAAAATTTTCTACCCAGTTGGGATGAACAATTATTTGGTTATTGTGAAATCTAGAAACATGAATCTCTACTGGGAAATCATAATCTGAATAATCTTTATCAAACAAATAATCAGAATTAAATGTTATTGCTTTCATGAACTCATCTCTTCTTTCAAAAACCAAACTCCCTGTTCTTTCATATCTTTTATTTTTCTTTCCACTCCAGGTCTGAAGTTTGCATGAACCACAAATTCTTTTCCACTACGACCAGGTCCTGGGTCTGGGAAAAATTGATTTCCATTTTTGACAAATTCCATATTGAAGGTTGAATATATAAAATTAGGAACAGCACCAATAGACAACAAACTTCTGATAACTTGCTGATCACAATAATCACCATAAGGATCAGTTTCATGTCTTGAAGGATCTTTTATGTGATGATCACAAACTTCCCACGCCTTTTCAAACAATTCTTGTGTCCCTTCAATATTTCGGATATAAACAAAACCAGCACAAATTGTTTTCAATTCATCTTGGGGTGGGATTGCATCGGTAGCAAATATTGCATTTAAATTGGTATCTTCTGATATGATATTTACTATCTCTTTAATGGTATCTGTTGGATTTTTAAGAAAGACTATATCAGAATCACTATAGATGAATGATTTTTTTGTCTTCAACTCTTCTAAAATTATCTTTAGTTTTTTCATCATAATTATCTTGAATTCGTCTGTCCCATAGGATGAATATTCTTCTTCTATTTCATCTCCAAACATATTCAGTTGACAGTTGAACTCGGAATCCAAAACATCATATGTTTTTTTATCAAGACAATATACGATTAAATTATTTTCGTCTATACCAACATTGATTGCACTTACTAAAAAATTTCTACACAACTCCAAAGAGCCAGCATTTGTAAATGTAACATAATCCATTACGATAATTCCTTTATCTTTTCAAATAACATATCATCAGCAGATTGCATGGTTTTTACTCTTTCGAGATTATTTTTCACTGCTTTTATTCTATCATAATACATATGAGATGTCAACATCTTTGTAATAGAATCTATTTCCTTTATTGGTTCGTCGGATAAAATTTGAATTATACCATCAGTATCAAAATACTTACCAATATTTTTGGTTCCCCAGTAGATGGGAATTGTACCAGTCGCAAAACAATCTGTTATTTTCTCAGTAAAGTAATCATCATACTTATCATTTTCAATAACCACTGAAAAATAATATGGAAGTAACGCTGATTCTTTTCTGTGCCATCCCCCTTTCTCGTTTCCTTTCATATGACAGCCTATTGCATGTCCAAAAGATCTACCAGTCATTGAACCATATGCATGGATCCCCCCGGTCCGGGAGGTGTGGTTGGAACCATAATCACCTTTCCTACCCATAGATACAATTTCACGTTTAAATTTATTTCTCAAATCATAGGTCTGTTCATATCCTGAAATTAAACCTTCGTGATACTGGTGACGAATTCTATGTCCCGGTGCAAACTTCTTTGCAGAACCTATAATAGAACAAATTGATTGTTTATCTATCCATCCGCCCGATTGGAAATTTTCATTTAGATTTTCCGAAATCCAAGGTAAGTTACTACCAGACAAACAAAAATGAATTTTATCATGTTTGTTTATTAAATCCATATCACAAGTAAATATTGCATCAAATGAATCTAATATTTCGTCAAGCATAATTGGGTTTTCTAATGCTTCATAAAGTTGCGTCACTATTGCCCTTGATTCGCATATCCACCCATATCTTTTTTGTCCTCTAGCCCGTTCAACCGATGCTGAATGTAGCATTGCATTATCTACCCAAACTTCTATGGGTTCAACACCACCATATCCATTAATCCATTTAAAAGTTTTTGGTGTTCTGCTGGAACAAGAAGATTGGTGTGCGCTGAATGGTAATCCTATTCCGCATAACGATGGTAATTCTGTACTCATTGTATATCTCCCGGTGATTGCCATTCTATAACCTCTTCAGAGAATCCTAATTTTCTAAGAGACTCTTTCTTACACTCGGAATCAGTTAATCCCATCGTGATATATGTGTTTTCATTTGTATAACCAGGCCAAGTACAATACTCTGCTCCTACAAATTTAACATTAATTTTTTTGACATATTCATTTACCACATTAAATAGAGGTTCATGATCAAAAACTCCGGCATCATTTTCAATAATTTGTTTAGTGGTATCAATCCAAGAAGAGATAAAATCTCTTGCTCCTGTTGTGTTACCGAAATATAAAGGAGAGGCTTTTATTCCAGATAGTTTAGTATTTGAAGTCGTAACAACAACATCCGTTCCTTCATTGAACTGATCATAAATATCAATTTTCTTATGTAATTTACTATCGATATCCATCCATATTAATGGTCTATCTAACTCATTCAAAGTGTCTAAGATATATTGGGGTTTACTTAGGCAATTCAGTTGATATGATCCTAGAGTTTTTTTCTCTCTAATATCATATGGTATACCTAACTCCTCACATTCCTGTATTAAACGAGAAGCATTATCACTATAATATGTTTTATCTTCTATATCACTATAGAAACTTATCAAAACTGTGTTCATAATAAAATCTCATAATTAACTATTACCAATATGATATTTGGGAATCAACTCCCAGTCATCTTTTTCTTTGTATGATAATATCTTTATCTGTCTTAAACTTGCCATAGACTCTTCAGGGAATTCCGGTCCAACAATTTCTAAAAGTTCCCACTCCTCAAGAAGATCAACGATAGTATTTCTTCTTTCAATGTCATTATCTGAAATGTTGCTTTCTAAGCCATCCATCTCAAACATTTCCTTGAAGTGCATTATAGCATATCTTCCTCTTTTATGGAGGATGTGACATGATTGGTATAATTTATTTTCTTTTCTTGAAGAGACTCCTATTCGGGTTAATGTTTCTTTTATTTTTAAAAAATCATCATCATTCTTTAAAGAAACTTCTACCCCCAAATCCCTAAACAAATTCTCATCAGACATAATATTTACTCTTTCTCTACATAATTACACTTTATGTATACCTAATGCTTCTTTACGCCTCCAATATCAAGGATTCTTCTGATATCTTTAATTTGATCTTCTGTGAGAATGTCAAATATTTCTCTTGTTTTTGCCTTAGAATAATCATAATATTTCTGAACAATAAGAAAGTCATCATTTATTTCATTCTTCAACCACTTACTGAATCTTTTTCTTTTCCTTAATGATGTTCTTAAATAATCAAACTGACACTTATTGTTGAGATTGTTTAATTTGTTCATTACATTTGCATGAAAAAGAGTATCTGGAAAATAAGACAAACATCTGTTGATAACGAATGGACTATAGCCTCTCTCGATAGTCTCATCTTCAGTATCCATGAGAGGTTCTTTTGTGTGGTTTATGCTATTGAGATAATCAGTCAGTTTCATCATGAACCACTGCAACTACATCTTCTCTGCGAATCACATCAAAATCTGCATGAGTGCCAATTCTAGAACGAGCATCATAAAGTACAGAATCACCTACATTATAATTTACCGGTGGGACATTACCATCAGAATCAGGAATTCCTTGTCCGATTGACAATATCTTTGATTCTGCAAAGGAACTGTCCAAAACTTGGCTCATTTTAACAATGATACCACTCTCTGTAATTTCTTCCTTTTCATAATCCACTTTTTCTAAAATTAAATAATTACCTTGTGCTAATACTTTGCTCATTTAAATTCACACTCCATCATAAGTTCTACTAAACATGCCACTAAATTTATTTCAAGATCTGCTACAAATGCAGACTTGTATTGATATTCCCCTAAAATTAGGATTCCTTGGGGTATGGAAGACGATTCCATATATTCATATAAATTGTCATATATCTTCCTGAACAATTCGGACGGTGAGTTGTCTATGTTGGAAACTGCCCATTTTCTAACCGATGAAAAATCCTTAGACTTCATAAAACTGATAAGATCTTTAATTTGAATCTCACCAATTTGGGTTAAAATGCCAACATCAATTGTTCCTGCAACAGAATATCTTTGAAGTTCATTGATAATCCTTCTGAAATCAGGAAAATGTTTATTTATTAATTCTGCCAAAACTGGCTCTTCAAACGAAACTTCCTCAGAATTTAATATATCACTCACTCTTCCAAGAAGTTCTGTTGCAAGAGAAGGTTTTTCTTTGCTTGGAATTTTAAATTCTATCACGGTACATCTTGAATGTAGAGGTTCTATGATTCTGTTTTTAAAATTACAAGTAAGAATAAACCTACAATTTTCACTAAATTCCTCAATGAACCCCCGCAATGCAGGTTGTGTAGATTGAGCGTTTGAATAATCAAACTCATCTAAAATGACAACCTTCTTTTGTCCAGACATAGAAACTGTGCTTGCGAAATTACGAATCCTTGTTCGTAGAGTATCGATGTTTCCATCTTCTGAACAATTAATCATAATATACTCTGCGTCCAATTCATTACAAAGAGCCTTTGCGATTGTGGTTTTACCACAACCTGCACCACCAGACAAAAGTAGATTTTGTAAATTCCCATTTTTCACCATATCCACAAACATAGTTTTTATGGATTTTGGTAAAATGCATTCATTTATAATCCTTGGACGATACTTCTCTACCCAAAGATATTCTTTCGCATCATTCATATAATGTTCTCCAAAAATCCAAAGACACATTATAAGTGTTCCGAAGTTCTTCGTCAATCATTTCTTTGATCATAGTCTCAAAAGAATATTTAGGCTTCCAGCCCAACTTTTCTCGGAGTTTTGTAGAATCACCTTTTAAATCTTCTAATTCTTCTGGACGAAGATACTTTTCGTCAAGAACAACATAATCTTCATAATTCATATCAAGAGTATCAAACGTATATCTACAAAGATCACGAACAGTATGAGAGATTCCAGTTGCACAGGTAAAATCATCTGCATGAGTGTGTTGAAGAATCATCCACATTCCCTCAACATAATCTTTCGCGTGACCCCAATCACGGCTTGCGTCAAGGTTTCCCATTGCTAATTCTTTTTGCTCACCCATCTTGATTGCACATGCACCTTTGACTACTTTACTCGTCACAAAATTAGAACCTCTTCGAGGCGATTCGTGGTTGAATAAAATACCATTTGATATAAACATGTCATAAGAATGACGATAATTTCTTGCAATGTTATAAGCAAACACCTTAGCACAACCATAAGGACTCACGGGACGCATCGGTGTAGTTTCTCTTTGAAACCCATCATCATCAATACAATTACCAAACATTTCAGAAGAAGATGCTTGATAAATTCTAGCATCTGGACAAACAAGGCGACATGCTTCAAGAACATTCAGAACACCAAGTCCAGTGGTAGTAGCAGTATAGATTGGAATATCAAAACTGATACGAACGTGTGATTGCGCCGCTAAATTGTATACTTCGTCTGGTTCAACTTTTTGTATAATACTTATCAGTGATGATAAATCAGTCAAATCACCATAATACAAATGTAATTTATCAAATACAGAATCAAGTCTTGCTGTTTGATTTTCTGCCACCGAATTTCTCTTGAGAATACCATGAACCTCATATCCCTTCTCCAAAAGAAACTCTGATAGGTATGACCCATCTTGGCCATTGATTCCTGTGATCAGTGCTTTTTTCATTTTCTTGCGTCCTCGTAATTTTCAATAAACCAATCTATACTTTTCTGTAAACCCATTTCAATAGGAACAAATTTATAATCAGGAAGAAGACCTTTTAGTGTCATGTTATTTGACGGTTTTCTTAACTGTCCATCCATTCGTTGATTAAATATAATATTACCTTCAAATTCCATTCTCCATGCAATCTCTTGTGCAATTGTTGCAATATTAATCTCTTCGTCTGGAGAAATGATTAATGGTTCAGGATCATCATAATTCCCCAACACCCATTGTGTAATATTACCAACATCCTTTGAGTAAATGAATTCACGATAAGGTTTTCCTGTCCCCCATATTTCAAAATCTGTGTTGTTCTGTTTTGCTATATAACACTTATGAATTAAAGAGGGAATCACATGTCCAGAATCCAAATTGTAATTATCATGTGGACCGTAGATGTTACAAGGTATTATTGTGACAAAATTGCATCCGTACTGGTCCCGATATGCTCGACTTTGAACCTCTAACATTCTCTTCGCGTAAGCATATGCATAATTAGAGGGATGGGGTTCTCCAAGATGAATCTGACACGAAGTGAGTGGATGAATTGCATCGTCTGGAAACACACAAGTTGATAAAAATGACACAACCTTCTTTACACCTGCAACCCTCGCTGCTTCAAGAACGTTGGTGTTCATCACCATGTTCTCGTAGTAGAATTCCCCAAGATGTTCCGAGTTGGCTTTGATACCACCAACCTTCGCAGCACAATGAATAATAGAATCAATTTGATTCTCCGTAATATAATTCACGACAGAATCTAAATTCATTAAATCTACGTCATATCTTGTCGGTTTAAATTCAGAGTCTATAGAAGAACCAACAAGTCCTCTTCCACCAGTCACTAATGTATTCATTTATCACCCGTTGTATTTAGAATCTGATTCTAAAGCAATCCAATAATTAAGATCTTGATTATCCTTCTTGAAATTACTAATGAATCTATCACTGATAGAAACTTCATAATTCCCAGATATCATTTTTAAATTTTCCACTTTAAAATAAAACTCAAAATCGTGATCATCATGCGGTAATTGTCCAACTTCTATTGAATAATAATTGCTACTAGGATCAGATTTATCCACCACCGAAAGTTCAAGAGAGTTTCCATCACTCCGAAGAACCAAATCAGGTAATTGTAAAACAGAAGAGGCTCTTTGCAATTCAGTAAAATGCGATTCTGTTAGATCAAACACCACAACAGGATCAGGCATCTCTATGTTTTTGTTTACAGTAGTCAATAATCTTGGTTCAGAATAGTAATACTTGACTTCTGATTTTCCAGAATCATCTTTAATAAGTACATATTTCTCATTGAATTCAAAATCAGGATCAGTAAACAAAGAAACTGTACCTAAAAATTTATGCAAGTCCCAAATACCAAATTCAACATCAAAATCTTCTGATACAACACATTCTGCCATAACATTTTTTACTGGAGAAATTGTTTTCAAAACACTGCCTGGTCTTACCAAGATATTTGAATTGATTGTTGAAAAATTCTTTAGAACATTTAGTGTTGTTTTTGATATTTTAGTAACTGCTGCAACTTTAGTTGTCATAATATAATTCCTTTTGGTATCACCAATTTTCACCGTGAAGATCATCGTATAAATCAGGATCCACTTCACCATTCAAAAGATCATTTAGATTTTTTTTATCTATATTTCTTCTTTTTTTTCTCTTTTGTTTTCTCATACTGCTGGTTTGAATACGCTGTCGTGGTTCATTTTTGTTATCTCCTTCTGTATTATTATACTCTCTATTTGTGTCGTTCACAATCTAAAACTCCTCTATATGTGAAATTAATTGTTTAAGTTTATTGTTTATAAAATAATCAAGAAGACCATTTCTGCTTCCTGTTATTTCCTTTTCGTATTCTTCTATGATAGATTTTCTAATATTTTCTGGAATGTATTCAAAATTAATCATTTTCTCATTTCGGATCCAATTCTTTTGGATGTTGTGGTCGTACATTTCACCCATCTCATAAGCGACTCTATACCCTTCTATCTTTAACTTTCCACAAGATTTTTGTCTTTTCCCTTCAACCACAAAGGTATCATCATCAGAAAGAATATTTGGAATACCATCTGATGCATCTCCTTTTATTATATGCTCAACCAAAAATGTATCGGGTTCTTCGCAAACAATATGCTTTTTTGTTAGGGGACTGAACTGAAAAACATTTGAATATTTTTGCAACTGTTTGAAATCTTTATCGCTAGAAACAATCATAAGTTTTTCTTTAGAATAATATTCTTTGCACAGGATTGCAATGATATCATCTGCTTCTGTGCCTTTTATTTTAATATTCTTATATGGGAAATTTTCTTTTATTTCTTGGTAGATATCATCCATTATCTGATGTATCTCATCCCAATTCAAATCAGAGTTCTTCCTTTTTTTGGATCTGTTTGCTTTATAGTTTGAGAAAATATCCTTTCTCCAGCACATACCACCATCATGACAAATAACCAATTCCCCATATTCGGAATGGAATTTATTTCTGTATATTCTGTATGTGTTAAGAACAAGATGTCGTATCACATCTTTGTTTATTTCGGAACCCATCTTTAACGATTGAAACAAACTAGCAATTACTAATTGATTATTATCAAGTAAAATAATTTTCAAACCTCTCTATTCTAAAATTCCACCCATTGTGAAATCCCATTATCATTTTTTATATACCTATATAATTTTCCTGAATCACTGTCGATCCATTCATCACCATGTACAGATTTTTCTGGCGGAGAAATTGAATAGGAAAATGATTCCATTCTATTTTCGTCCAATTTCTTCCAGCCTGCCTTTTCCCCATGTTCGGGAGACATACCTTCAACCCTTCTAGATGCAATATATTTTCTTCCTTCTTTCTCAACAACATCACCTTTATTGTAAACAATAGGTTTTCCTTGAGAATTTTTAATCTCAAATGTACCGACGAAATTATACATTCTTCTTTCCTGTTATCATTGCGTCTTTTATCATTTGTATTTTATCATCTGCCCATCTTCTCATATGATTTCTGTCTTCTTTATTAGTATTGCTTTGATAAAAAAATAACTTCTCAACCAAAAATTCATACTTTTCTTCAGTTTTCCAAAATATCTTAACCCGGATATCCCTTCCCCTCTCAAAAATAGGATAATCCTTTTTGGGACCTACCTTATAGACCCTAATAGACAGATGGGGTGAAATTATACCAAGTGCTGATTTCAAGTATTTCTCATATGAAAGATTTGAAACTTTACTAAGTCCAGAAATGTTTTCTTTTATTTTTGCCACAATTTACTCACACCAATTCCAAAACTTCTTCCGTTATATTCGCTACACTATTTAGAATATAATCTAATGCTTCATATGGATCCATATTAGAAGAAGGTCTTCTGTCTTCTAAATATCCCTTTCCATTATTATTGACAGTATGAACTGGAATTCTAATAGAACAACTTCTGTCCATTTCACCCCAAGTAAATTCAGATGCACTTGATGTTTCGTGTTCTCCGGTTAATCTTCTATCATTACCAACACCATAAACCTTTAATGCGTCTTCGTGTGTACTCTTTAAATTGGCACACAATAGATTCATAATAACCATATTTCCATTTTCTCTCATTTCTTTTGTTGAGAAATTAATATGAGCGCCAGAACCATTCCAATCACCCTGAACTGGTTTTGGATCGTATGATATATACAGATTCATTCTTTCTGCTAATCTTTGTAGAATAAAACGACTTATCCAAAGATCATCAGAAGAATCAATTGCATTTTTAGGTGTTGTTTGATATTCCCATTGTGAAAGCATAACCTCTGCATTGGTTCCATATAAAACAACACCTGCATTGTTACATGCCATGGCATGTGATTCTGCTAAATCACGACCTTGTGCTACATCCGAACCAGTACCACAATAATAATTACCCTGTGGCGGAGGATCTGATCCATATTGATCCCATCCCAGTGGTTTATGATTCATAGCATCAAAAATAACATATTCTTGCTCAATAGCAAATTGAGTTTCATTTAGTGTTTTTGGATTATATGAATTCTTAATATTTTCAATTAATTTATGCCTAGTGTTTGATGGATCGGGATTTCCTTCATTGTCATATACTTCACACAAAACAATCCAAGAAGGAGTTCTTGCCCTTTCGATAGTATTTGCAACAATCTTCACTGGTTTTAAAATACGATCACTGATATTATCAATTGTTTGGTTTGTACTAGAACCATCAAAAGACCATTCTGGTGCCATCTTAATTAGATGATTTGGTGATTGAAGCATTGCCGTGTTTACTTCAATGTATCTAACTTTACTTCTAATTCTCTTGGTTTCTCCACCATCCAACCAAATATATTCAAACTTCATCAACTGAATTGGTGGTTGTTTTTGTTGTTGTGGGTTGTTATCTACTGGAGATCTCTTCGGGGGAGCAGGAATCTCCTCACCATTTGCCCACTTCTCTAATATATCCTTCTCCCTAAACCCACATACACTATTTCCATTAGAAGCATCGATAAAGAACGGAGTTCCGCATTGAACATTATGCTTCTCTTTAATACTATTTGCTTTGTCTCTATCTTCCTCGTTCTGAACATCAAGAGTTGTGATTTTATAACCATCCTTGATGAGTTCTTCAACTACTGGATCAGATTTTGTACACCAACCACAACGGGGGTTCATGATATAAAGAAGTTCACTCTTTCCGCATTTACAATCTTTATTTTTTCCACATTTACATGCCATTTTTATTTTCCTTTTTCATGGTTTCCAGAATACGAAAACTGGTTCGTATTTTAAATATTTATCATCAACTTGACAGAAATTCTTACATTTAGGTTTTCCATCTTCACCCACTCTATTTTGTCCTGGCATTCCTTCCAGTCCCATCTTCAACTTGTACTTATATACCATACCAAATGATTCCAAAATGTCAATACTATCTTGCTCTATTGGTAGATATTTTCCGCTAACTAAAACATCTGCCACATTCCATAACAAAAATCTTCCAGACTTTAAATACTTTGCACATGTTTCTAACGTGGGTGCTAAGAACCCGTGGCGCCATGAGTCGTATGATGATCCGAACTTTTTATAGGATTGGTTTTCATCTTCGCTATACGCCTCTCTATTAAAATACGGCGGGGAGGTAAATATGAGATCCAACTTTCCTTTGTACTTTTTAAAGTCTGGGTTGATGTGGATGACTTCTGATCCTTCTTGGAATATCTCGTAAGTGTTTGTTTCGGAAAAGAATGGATTTCCCCTATAAGTTTTGGTATTGTAAAAATCTGCAACAGAAGCA
>Ga0208299_1000382_pt1 | contig 41518 bp, 35 predicted proteins | sample 15_taG_FD_184089 | JGI IMG/M metagenome (GOLD analysis project Ga0208299, IMG submission 184089) | Marine viral communities from the Subarctic Pacific Ocean - 15_ETSP_OMZ_AT15312 metaG (SPAdes) (version 2) | ecosystem: Environmental > Aquatic > Marine > Oceanic | place: Pacific Ocean | collected... | reverse complement strand
GCCGCTGATTACCTGGGGTTTGTGTTTCATGGTTTACTCCAAATTGTGGCCGTCTCACTGGCCGGTTTAGGTCTCTCGTCTCTGCTCCCCATTATAACGATATCGGCACTCGGGTGTAGTGATATCAATACATTATCCGCAAAATAAATCAGATCGGCGCAAGTGCTGAAACGGCAACGTGTTGCGTTTTTGGGCGGCGGTAGGATATGATTCTGGTTATGGTCGCAAATGAACACATTGCCGCCGGGGAGGACTATAGCCCCCACGATGAACGGCTAATTGAATCATTGGCCGATGGTGCATCCATGCAAGTGGCAGCAGACGCGGGGGGGGTCAGCTACTCGACTGTGCGGCGACGGATGAAGCAGGCCAAGTTCCGGGAAGAAGTGCGGCGTCGGACGCGGGCTAGATTCGAGGGGCCGGCGCGAAAAGCTGCTGCCGATCGGTATTGGATCTACGAACAGTACAAGAAGGTTGCCCAGACAACCGACGATGACGCGGTGCGAATCAACGCACTAAAGGCTATGGATCAGATTGCCTGCGATGGCATCAGTCTCGGCATCGCTGACAGTCTCGCGGAGCTGGATGACGATGCCTCTTAAACTCACGGGCGAGATCAAGAAGCGGCTGCAGAAACGAGCAGAGTCACGAGCAGCACAGCAGGTGGCCGCTGAGTCGATATGGCCGGCTCTCCAGAATCGCCCACGGCTGCACGCCTGCGCCGAGCTGGCGAATAACCTGTACGGCTCCACGGATCCCCAGCATATGCGGTGGCTGCCGGCGGTGGTCGCCTGCGTCCGCAAGTTGGCCGAGATGTGCCCCGATGATGTGACGCCGGAGGTGGACCGCGCGAAGGCCATCGGCGGCGGTGTTCCCGGCTGGGATGTAGAGGGCCTGCCGGCGTACTTTTCTTACATGCCTCGCGACGATCAGCCGGAGGCGTTCGACCAGCAGACCGGCTTTGCCGTCGAAGACACGAACGGCGTCGTCTTCTGTTTGGGTGGGAACGGATCCGGCACAACGACGTGCGTCTTGGCGAAGGCCGTGCGGTTCATGCTGGAAAATCCGCCGGTCAGAAAGAATTGCCCGTTCTGGATCATCGCCGGCAGCTATGAACAGACGATGAGCCTGTACGATGAGAAGCTGGATCAGAAGGGCCATCTTCCCGCGTACGTCGTCCAGGCCGATAAAATCAAGTGGTACAACAGCAACGCGAATTGGCCGTACCGGGTGCCGTTGAAGCCGGACAAAAACGGCAACAATTGGGTGCTTGAGTTCAAGAGCTACGAACAGGGCCGGCGGCAGATGCAGGCCCGATCGGTGGGCGGCTTCGCGTTCATTGAGCAATTTCCCTGGGAGCTGCTGACGGAGGTGACGCGCGGCTGCCGTGAATCCAATATGCTCCACTACCGGGGCAATAAGCTGGCTGAGTTTACGCCGATTGATCCTGCCATGTCGGCCAACCTTGAGGAAATGATTCGCTTCGGCAAAGCTCCATCTGATAAGGCGATGCGGATCCGTGGCGCGACGTACCTGCCGAACAACTGGGCGGTTCACTATTGCAACACGGCGGTTGCGGCCGAGCTGGGTCACGTCGATCCTGAATGGTTCGCCGAGTTCTTGGCGATGGTCCCGGAGGATATGCAGGACGTCCGTATCCGTGGCATGTTCGCCAGCTATGAGGGCCTGATCTACAAGGAATTGAATCCGGCTCTGCACTACGTCGGCGATGAGGTGTGGGCGCAGATCCCGGACGATGCCGTGCATATGCGGGCCATCGACTGGGGCAGTGGCCAGGATAACTTTTTCGTCTGTCTGTGGGGCCTGCGGGGCCGCGACGGCCGCTGGTACATCTACGACGAATACTACAGCAACGACCAGGGACGGACGACAATCGAGCATCTGGTGGAAGTGTACCGCCGGCATCCGTGGCGGGATGACATTTGGCACGGACGATCATTCGCGGATCCCGCAAACCCTGACGGCTTCCGTATCGCCAGCAAGCTGCGGCAGTACACAAATGAAGAGGATAAGGTAGAGCCGATCGTTCTCAGCGGTGCGTACAATCGCGTCCTCGAAGGTATTGAACACGTCAAGTTTTTACTGAAGCAGGCGCTGCTGATTGACGGGCCGGAGGGCGACCGCATCAAGGTGCCACGTCTTTACATCCACGAGGCCAACTGTCCGAATCTCTGCCGCGAGCTGCGTTCGTATCGGTGGAAAAAATCCAGCGGGGCCGGCGTCAATCCGCAGGACGCTCGGCCGGAGCCATTGAAGAAGGACGACCACGCCTGCGACGCGCTGCGTTACATGACGATCAGCAACGACCGGAGCCTCGGCGAGACGATCGAGGTGGCATCTAATCACGGGGAAGCTCAGGAGCTGGTGCGGCGGGCGTCTCGGGCTGGGTGGCGTAAGACGCTCGGCCGCAGGTGAGGGCGTCCGACAGGTCATGCGTTTGCTCTCGGTGGTCTAGGGCCGAAGCCGGTGAGGTGTGCCAGCAGGACGCCGGCCAGGAAGGACACGACGGCGGTGCGTAGCGTCTCGGTGGATCCGCCGCAGTACGCCTGAATCCGGTGGCTGATGGTGAGTTCCGGGTCGAACGCAAAAAAGATCAGATCGCCGATCACCACTATCGTCAAGGTGAAAAACAGAATCCCGGTAAACCACCACATGTTGAGGCGTTTCATCGCGTGCGCCTCCAATGGTTGAACCGAGACCAGAGCGACGGCCGGGCCATCTTACGGATATGGTTTTCCATGAATGCTACGCGCTGCTGAAGCTCGTCCCGTTCCGTTCGGTAGGCGTCTCTGTCTGCTTCAACCTCGGCCACCTGTTCTTTCCACCTCTGCAAGAGTGACGCCTGCAGGGCCTGCTGAAAGTGCAGATCACCTTCGTGCTTCTTCTCCTGCTTGGCCAGCTGCTCGGCGGCTCTGCCGTTCATGTAGCCGGCGTATGCGTTGTTGATAATGGGCTGCAGGTTTGCTTCCTGCAGGGCGTCAACGGCGTGCTGGGCCAGTGTCTGTATGGCTCTGGCGAGCGGGTCGCTGCTCATGTCACGACCTCGAATTCTGTTCCGGACAGCAGGATCTCGTACAGGTGCCGAAACTTCACGGCTCGGCCGAACATCTTTGTGCGCGTCAGCTTGCGGACGTCGTAGCGTAGCCCGAGCTGCGTAGCGTTCTTACACTTGGTGAGTTTGATCCGTATCGGCTTCGCTAGCAGATACTCGTCCTCGTCTTCGTCCCATTCGCCGGCTGCGGGTTCGCCGCCTCCCAGCTGTAGCAGTACGAGGTCGAAGGTAGTTGTCGTGTCTGTCGTTTTCGTCATCACCGCGTCTTCCTGTTTAGTGTGTGCAACCGTGCAGCCGGTATAAACCACGCAGCTGGACGGCCGCTAGGCTGCACTCATGTCCTGATAGTATTACTTCGTCGTTCATGTGCGTTGTTCAGTCGCGCGGGCCGTAGGTGGTTTCATGGGTGTCTTCCATCATCTCTGGGCTGCGATACCTCGGACCTGCACCGTGAGCGGTGTGACCGCTGCCGGCGTCTCGTTCGTAGCAGTCGCGACAGATTCCATGCTTTAGCGGCCGCCCGTCGGGCCGGACCTTGTAGCCTATGCCGCCCAGTTGGCACTTGCTGCATAGGTGGGGGTTTTTCTTAGCCACTGGGCTGCTCCGTAGGTTTGATCGACAGGACGCACCAATCGTCAGCGATACCGAAGTCACCGCCGGCCAGCTTGAACGTGATGACGCGAAAGCATTCGCGGCCGGTGTACTCGTGTTTGTCTTCCCGCCATTCGCGCAGCTGCAAGACGTCTCCGACTTGAAACTCGCGATCGTCCCGCCGGCCCTCGAAGCGTTTGAGGTCGTCAAAGACTGGCTGGAAATATGCCGGCCAGACTCGCAGGTCGTGAGTGACCGGGCCGCGTGAACCTTCGTCTGGGAACCAGTCCGGGTGCAGCGATTCAAGTTCTGCATCAAAGGCCGGGTCGTCGTCGAGATTATCCATCTCGGTGTCCCAGTCACAATCCTGCATCGCCGGTATTAGGATCCGGTACATTTCCCGCCGCTGCGGATACGGCACGTTGGCCTGCCGCATCCCCTGGATGATATCCGTCATTAGACTGCTTCCGCTTCCCCATCCCATATCTCTGCTCCGTCGTGGTTGTGGTGAAAAGTAACCTGCCGCCTATGCGCTACTCATAATGCCTTGCCGCTAAGTCTCGTACCTCAGATGCCACACTGGGTTTTACGCTACCCGAACCATTGAGTACCACCTTCGCAGTGCAAGACAGGAGAAACACAAGCACATCACATCGCTCGTTGGCATGAATAGTCTCCAGGCTAACCTCTTTCACCAGCGCCTGCATTTCGGCGATCGCTTTGGTCTGCTTCGCTGCCAGCTTTGCCGCTGCGTCCAGCCGCTTCGTCATGCCCGCGAGTTCTTTGTCCTGCTTGGCAAGTTCGTCATGCACGCGGGCCATCCGCTTCGGGGAGCTGCCGCCGCGTGCAAACTTCAATTTGATATCGAAGTCACGAATGAGCAACGCCAGCTGCTGCGGCGTGGCCACCCACCCGGTTGCGCCCTGCAGCCGGTCGCAGACCTCCTGCCGCGTGAGGCCCGCCAGGTTCTTCGCCTGCTGCCGGATCCAAACGCTAACGGTGTGCGCGTCGGCTCGGTTCTTCATGGGTTTACGGTCTGGCGTTTCGTCAGGCATGTCGTACTCCAGGGTTCGTTGGCGTTGCATTGCAAGCCTCGCGGTTAAACAAAGCGTAACCGTTGGAGTGTAGCGGATGTTAGACAGGCGTCAAGCATGTTTTCATGCTTCGCTGTCAACGTCATCGCTCTCGATGAAAGCCTCAAACTCCTCGTCGGACAATCTTAGGACGGTTATGTCCCATGTGGCTTCGAGTACCAGCTCCAGCATGTCCGGCGGCTCGTGGTCCGTGCCGTGCTGCTCCAACCACTCTAGTGCTTCGGCCAGTAGCTGGGCGGCCGTCTTGATGATAACCGCATGGTTGGTGCCACCGGCCAGCTGCAGCCAGACGTCGTGTTGGCCGCGACGGATTATCGGTTCGGCATCGTGCGCCTTGTACAGTGTCCGCATGTGGTCGCGGGCGGTCAGTAGGCTGGCGGTGATAGGGTGCGGCATGTTGCGGGCCTTTGCGTGTTTAGTGCGTGTTGCAGCTGTGCACGGGCTTCGGCTCGCGTGGTCGCCGATCGGCCCCATTGGCCGCTGCTATCTTCGCCGCGAATCGCAAGTCGTGAATGGTCGTGGTCATTTCATTCCTTTCGTGCGGCCGATCACAACGTCGATCACATCAGACCACCACTGGCCGGTGCGGTGCTCGAACGGTGGCGGTAGTGGCGACTCCAGATAGTGCAGCCGCTCCTTGCGCCTGCGAGCTTCGTACTGGTTGTTCGACTCTCCGGGTAGCTTCGGCTTTATCTGGGCCATCGTACTGCTTCCTTTTCGTGCAAACGCCAGGCTGTGGTTGCGCGTACCGATTCCCCAGTGAAGGGGAACCGACAAGTGCAAGGCACCGAGTATGGGAGACTTATACCTGCTCGCGACATATTCTCGCGCTTGGCCGACGTTCGACCGTTAGCCGCTGGCTATTCCTCGCGCGTCTGCTCGTGGCTATAACGGAATCGGTAAGATTACAGCCGTGGCAGATATTGCCCCCGAACGAGTTAATCCAGGCGGGGCGTCTGGCTGCAGCTGGCCGGTGTTAGCGGCCTTCTACCTGCTGCTCGGTTCAAATTGGAAAAGCCGCCGGCCCTGTTGAGCTACAGCGGCTAAAACTCACGATCGATCGAGATGGTACTCCATGTTTTCGTTTCGAGCCAGCCGGCTCGCTCCCATACGTCGCAGGCGGGCCCGAAGTTGTTTTAGGTATTTCGGTGACAACGGCATCACGGACCTGACGCGGCGTTGGAATGGGCGGGTCTTCGGGTTCTGCATCCAGCTGTTCATGGCATCCTTTCGGGTTTGAAGAAGTCACCGCCGACGGATTCGCACCGCCATGTCACCGAAACATCCGGCTTTTCCACCAGCCCTGACACTGGCCGCTCTCTTGGCGTACACGGTGAAGATAGCCGCCTCCCCCAGAATTGAACCGGGGCCGTGGATTATGAGCCCACAGCGTAAACCTACTGAGACGGCCGTAAACGACAAAACCCCGCCCCAGAGTGGTGGAGCACTCCGGGGCAGGGTTCGTAAGTTCGGGGTCGTGCCCCGAAATATATTCTATGGCCTTCCACGCCTTGAGCCCCAGATATTAACGGCCGGATATCGGGTGTCAATAAAGAATTGTCTGTCTCGCGCTCAAGCGCAGGAATAGTCTGCGCTTCAAGCGCAGGATTGCCGGGCCTCTGGTTTCTGCGCTCAAGCGCAGGATTGCCGCTGCGCTTCAAGCGCAGCGACTGTTGGGCGTTCCAGTTGCCGGCAACGGGACACAATTTGTCCCGGTGCTGTCCCGGAGGCCGCCGTCAGTCGCTGGCCTGAAGAAAACAGCAAAAAACAGCTAATCGCGTTTGAGCGGTTTCGTCAGAGAAAAACGGTAGCCTAACCTCCGCAGCTGTTCCGCAGCTGTCCCGGTCAGAACAACCGGGGCCCGCGTCCCCGGTTCGGGCGTCCCCGCCGTGGCCTGCCTCTGGCTGGGCCGAGATCCTGATCCGGCAGCGGGCTGGTGATAGGCTTCTGCCGTGGCTCGTTCAGGCCAGATCGCGGCGTAATGGTCCGACGCACGAACATCTCGCGGCCGTTCCTGATGGTGGCCCGCCGTGGCACATAGCCCTCGACGATGCCTTTGAGGCCGTATTTCACCTTATGCTGAACCGCTGAGCCCCTGACGCGAAGCTCGTCCCATATCCAGCCGCCTTTAGAGCTGGCCTTCGCGAATGCTTTGAATTTGTCCGGGTGAATGTCGTAATACTCGTAGAGCGGCCCGTGGCCGGCCCGTTTCCCGTTGGCGTCGGTCCCCAGAAACTGGACGTACAAAATCGACTTGTGCGGCTGCTTAAAGTTGAAATTGAACGAAATACTGCGGACGTTGCTCGACTGCACGCCGATCCACTTCCCGGTGATGACCGGATCGGACAGCTTGTAGTCTCGCTGAAATGACCCGGTTTTCACCCGAATCTCGCCACTTGGCAGCAGTTCGGTGTTTGACGGCATCGGGGCACCGGATCGCCGCTGGACCGTCTGCTGTTGCGGCCGGGTCTTCCGTTCGACTGGTGGCGGTGCGTCGGGGGCCTGCAGCGACTGAATCAGCTGCTGGGCGGCGGTCATGTCCTGTTTGATCGCCTTCGCGTAGTCGCGGCCGGATCCATGGCGCCGAGTGACCCGTTTCAGTCGGCCGCTCTTGGCGAGCGCCTGCGACATAGCCTGGTGGGCCACCTTGGCCGTGACGTTCCCCAGGATCCGCTGCAGGATTCCCCGGAGCTGCGTCACCTGCCGTTTGTTGCCGGTTCGCTGGGCTATGCGGATGAGATCCTGCAGGTCGTGGCGCATTCGCTGGATCTGCGGGCTGCGGGCGGTGGCCGAGTTTCCGACACTGCGGGCGAGCCTGCCGGCGTTGCGTTTCTCTTCGCGGCGGCGTTTATCACTGTTGGGGGTAATGCTTGCCATGTGTACGGATCTGCTACAATGGTTTAGGACAGTAAATTAACCTCGGAGATTATACCATGCAGTTCAGGGTCGGTGAATACTACGTGACCCGTGACGGGCAGATAGGGCAGTTGCTGCAGCGCAGGGGGAACTCTTTTGAGGCTTGCGTCGTGGATGTGATACGCCGACAATGGCCGGCATGGCCAAATATCTCGGCAGCCTCAAGGATGAACTCTGCGGCGTCTGCAGCGTAAAGCATTCGCCGCACATGCCCGATAACCGCACATTCGTGCCGTGCTGCCCCAGCTGCTGGAAGGAAATCCCGAAGCACGTTCGGTTGATGGTGCTCGTGCAGGCCCGCCAGGAAGATACATGGGCCTCGCTGGTGTCGGTCCTGAACGGCTGGCTTGAGGACAAGGTGGCTGATATCGTTCGCGAGAAGCTGGACAACCGCCAGGACAACGATTTCAACTGAAGGGCAAGGATGCAGCCAAAATCACGGATTACGTTCGCCAACTACCTCAATTCGGTGTCGGCGCGGCTCGTGCATCTGCGAGCGACCAAACAGACGGGTGTCTTCACCTGCGGGTGTGAATTGCAGGCCGGCAAGCCACGGAAGTGCGACAAGCGGTTCGCAGAGACGCGGGTGCTCCGGCGCGAGGAAATCGAACACGCGAGTCCAGCCGCCATGCTGCAGAAGGTGTATAAGCAGGCGGTGGCATTAGATTCCGGGTTCTTTGGTCGGATCGAAGTGGAAATCGAAATATTCCAGGGGATCGTTGTTGACACGCGAAAGGGGATAACACAGACTTTTCAGTGTTAACTGGGAACGGTTAGCAAAAACACAACTTTCGGTACTTTATCAAAAGCCCGATCAGCCTCAGCCGCTGACCGGGCTTTTTTCGTTTTTACGGAACACGTTCCAGCATGTTGCCAGAAGAAAACGAAACTCAGCCACAGTTTGCCATTCGCTTTCACGGCGCGATGCTGGGTGAGATACCGGATCCGTATGCCCGCAATGAGGCGTGCGATGAGGCGTGGCAGGCCGGCAATGGCGAAATGATCGAACGGGATCAGGCCCGCGATCACTTCGATCCAGATAAGTACAGCGAAGCCCGAGACGTCGTTGTCTTCTGCGAGCACAGCGTTCCGGATTCGCTGTCTGCTGATGGTTCGACCATCTCCGGGACGTACGACAGTTATTCGCTGGCGGCCATGTGCGAGAACATGAACGGCCGGATTCGCGATACGGCACAATTCAGCCCGATCAGCAAAGGGCACACGCAAAAAGGGGCCGCAGAGCCCGATTTGCTTGGTTTCAGCGGGGCCATGCGGCTCGGAATGATCGGCCGCGAGAATCCCAAATTCGCGGTTCTGACTGACGAATATCGCCGAGCTGACCGCCTCGAAGACTTCAAGGGCCTGCCGGGCAGGTCGCCGGAGGTCTGGAAGTATCCAAACATGGCGGATCGGTTTTTTGCTCCGGTTGCCGCTCTGGGGACCACAACGCCACGGCTGGACCTTCCGCCGGCCAAATACTCAGCGATTGACGCCGATGGCCATGAAACGCCGATTGATCGCTACAGCCGGTCGCTGGATGACACATCTTTTGATGAGATTGAAATCGACTGCTATATGAGCGCGATGGGCGGGGCCAACAGCTTCGCCCCTCAATTTGGTGGCGGTGGCGGCCAGTTTGGCGGCAGCGACCAATACGGCAGCGATCCGAGCGGAATGCCGGATATGTCCGAAGCCGGCTCGCAAGAACAGTTCCTGCAGAACGTCGTAGACGGAATCATGCAGACGCAGCCCATGCAGTGGGTAATGCAGCAAATGGCCCAATCAGGCGACAGCGGTATGGCCTCGCCGGCCGTCCAGCAGCCGGTTGACCCAGTGGCTCAACTGCCAGGACAAGCTGCACAACCGGGACCGCCAGAGATGGGGGCACCACCTCCACCGGGCGGCGAAGCTATGCCACCAGATGCCGGGGGGCCACCTCCGGCTGACGGAATGCCGCCAGCTGCTGAACAAGCTCCATCTTTTCCGGGCGGTCCTGACGATCAGGATCCCTCTCAACAACGCCCCGAACAGGGAATGTACTCGATGCCAACCGAACAATATGCCAAGCCGCACGAACGTATCGAATTCCTCGAAGCGCAGAACCAGAATCTGCACGAGCGAATTGCTGAACTCGAAGGCTCCGGCCGTCGCGAACGGTATTCGCGCGAGCTGGATGTTCTTTCGCAGACGCACGTATTCAATCGTGACAGCGAGCTGGATGGGCTTTGCGCCATGTCCGTGGCTGACGCTGACTCACAGCTGACGCGGATCAAGGACAACTACAGCCGAAACCTCACGGGTATCGGCGACTTCAACACTCACCGGCCGGATGGCCAGGCAGCCGCGCAGGACAGCGCCGGCGATCTGGACGAAGACACGGCAGAAGCTGTCGCGAAGTACGCGATGGAAAACGATCTCGACTACTCCACGGCTCGCGAACAGTACCAGCGGCCGACCGTAGAGGCATAACGCACAACGGCTGCACGGCGACATTCGACCATTCTCAGAACGATTTGAAGGATTGAAAACATGACTATTGCAGGTGGCGCAATTCTGCCGGCTCGGTTCGTTAAAGCTGACTCGACTGACGGCCAGGTAATTCAGGCGGATCTGAATTCGCAGCCGTTGGGTGTTTCGGGCCAGGCCGCGAAGGACGCTAGGAACGACGTAAATAATGCAAACCACGCCGAAAGCGGCGATCATTGCCAGGTAAACGACGGCACTGGTGTTGATACTGACCGCACGGTTCTGCTGGAACTGGGCGGAACGGTTTCGTACGGCGACCCGATCATGCCCGACGCCAATGGCATGGGTATCGCGGCCACGACCGGAAAATACTACGGGGCTATTGCTCGCTCGGATGGTGTCAGCGGCGATCTGATCGCTGTGCAGCCCGTCCTCACTGGCCTCCTGGCGTAACGTCTATTTGTTCACTGAGTAGCAGACCTGCTGCTCCTTTTGTTGGTTCGGAATCAAAACAGTAACGGGAAGTCAAGATCATGACTCAGACAGTCCTCGGCTCGGAAAATGGCTTCGTGCCATCTCATGCGTCATCAAAAAAGATGATGATTGACTACAGCCGCAACATCAAAAAGTTCGCGTTGAACAACTACGTTCAGGTGGTTCCGGTTGACGAATCGAAGGGGTACTACCTTGAGATGGATCACGAGGAAGCCGGCCGTATCGTCAACGACGGCAAGGAATTCGCGTGGCCCGATGGTGCTCCGGCCCCGTCTGGTAATCCACATCAGCGGGAATTCGAGTTCAAAATCTTCCAGACTCATCGCGAAGCGTATCCGTACGCTCTGGGCGACAAGGGTCTGAAGCAGGCCAGCTTCCCTCTGTTGGATGCCACAGCGGCCGCCAACGGGCAGAAGGCCATGACTCGGCGAACGAAGGACGCTTGCGACCTGTTCACCACGACCGCCAATCACCTGTCGGCGCATGTTATCGACGTCTCCACCTTGTCAACCGGAACGTGGGGCCAGTCCACCACGCAGCGGCAGACAATCAAGAAGTCGATTCGGGCTCTGCAGGAGCAGATGCTGGACGCCACGCTGGCGGCCATTGAAGAAGAGGATATGGTCCTCGTCATCAATTCGGCTCTGGCCAAGTCCATCAGCGAGTCGCAGGAAATCGTGGACTACATCAAACGTAGCCCGGTGGCTCTGTCGCAGATCAAAGGCGACTTGAACAGCAGCAATGCCAACGCCATGTACGACCTGCCGAAACAGCTGTACGGCATCAATCTGGTGGTCGAGAAGACCCGCAAGGTCACGAGCAAACGCGGTGCAACTCGTGCCGTGTCTCAAGTTCTTGCGAGCGGCACGCCGTTCATGACGGCCCGACCGGGTTCACTGGTTGGCCAGTACGGGGCTCCGTCGTTCTCCGGCGGCACCTGTTTCGTCTTCGAGGAAATGAAGGTTGAAACCTTCCGGGACAAAAAGAATCGCCGCACCGAAGGCCGTGTCGTTGACGACTACGCCTTTGTCGCGACGGCTCCTGCCGCAATGGGCATGTTCCAAAACGCTTAGGTTTGACAGACAGACACGAGAACCAGAAAGCCGGTTGTCCCTGAGCGGCGACCGGCTTTTTTTTATGAAAGACTGACCGATGAGTGAAGAAGAAACCGCAGCTGTAGTGCCTGAACCGGCCCCGGTCACGATGGTGGAGCGAATCGAAGCGCTGGAATCCGGCACGGTCGCGTCACCGGAGTCGGTGGCGGCCAGTACGGCCCTGGAGTCTCGCGTAACGGCCGTGGAAGGCCACGTCGGCAGCGTAGTCAAACTGGTCGAAGAACTGGCGAGCCGGCTGCTCAAGCTGGAAGAGGCCGGCGATGCGGTCCCAGCTGTGGAAAGCACGAGCGTCCCACTGGATAGCGGACTTTAAGCACAATGAGCGATTACACCGACGCGGACGATCTGACGGCCCGGTTTGATACCCGCAGCATACAGCAGCTGGTGTCGGATACGGGTACGCCGGTCCTTCCGTCGGATCTCGCTACGGACACTAACCTGGCGGCGGCCCTCGATGACGCTGAGGGGGAAGTGGTTGCCAATCTGCTGGTTGGCGGCCGCTACACCACAACGGAGCTGGCGGCCCTCACCGGCACGGCTCTGGCGTATCTGAAATATATCATTTGCTCGATCGCGATGCTGCACCTGCTAAGCCGCAGGCCGGCCGTGAACGCCAAACTGTACGAACAGCTAAAGGAACTGCGAGAGACGCACCTGAAGGCCCTGCAGGACGGCCATGCGATCTTTGGCGGCGACGATGCAGACGTAGACGCCGGCCGGGTTTCAACGGATGGCGTCAGTTACCAGGACATGGTTAATAACGATTCAATCAGGATTCGGAAGCCGCGATATTTCGGCAATCCGTCTCTGCCTATCGGAAGGCGATAAGCAATGGCCAACACAACTACGCGAATGACCACGGGGCCAGCTGAGGCTCAGATTCAGTTTGATCCTGCCGGCACGCCCGGTGCGTTCGTCGAGCTGGGATATTCGGAGGAAGGGTTTTCCATTTCCGAGCGCCCGCTGATGCAGGACGTGTTCTCCGATCGCAACGGCGGCAGCAGTGGTGTGCCGGTCGATACTCAGATTTTCGGGGTTCTCGGCACCATTCGCGGCAAGCTGACCGAATTCAACTACACGACGCTGAAACGGCTGAAAGCGTTCGCGTCAAAGACAGCGCTGACGGACGGCCAGGTTCCTACACCTGGGACTCTGCTACTCAAGGATGCCGAACAGTTCCGGCTGTTGCTCGAAGGCACGAAGGATGCGGCTGAGGTGGTGGGCGGCACGCCGGTCGCTGAGGTCATTACGCCGCTGAATTTCAACGTCTGTCTGTTCAAAGATGCCGTTGATTTCAACGTGGGCTCAAAGGTCACGGCGGTGGAAATCGTCATAACGGCGTACACGTTCATCGATGCCGATGACTCCGATAAGCTCAAACTGTACAACCGGGACACGGTGGTTTAATGCTGCGTAACTGGATCATGCGGAAGCTGGTCACTCGTCAGCGGAGGCTGTTCGCCTTCTGGGACGGGCGGAAGATCGTGCGCCTTGACCCGATGGTGATTATTCGCCGGCTGGCCGAGAATCCAGACTATGATTCGGACAATGACTTCAAGCGGCTGAGTAGTCCGAAGTCCTCCACGCGGGGGGAAGCGATCGGCGGGCTGGCTGCTGTGGCCCGTGAAGCGTTCGGCCTGCCTCTGTTCGACGGTAAGCATGGGTTGACGGAAATGGAGCTTCTGAAGCTCTTGAATTCGTTTAATGGCCAGATGGACGCGCTAAAAAAAAACATGCGCCTCACGCCCGAATTCGAGCCATCTACGGCGACGTCCGAGATGCCGTCAGACTCTCGAGCAGAGACGAACACGAGCGATATGTCGGGCTCTGGCTCAATGCCCCAGACAGCCTGACGGTGCAGGCCTGGCCAACTTTGTTTGGGGTCGCGGCCGCGTTCTCGGGTCCCTCTGAAGCCATGTTCGTGCAGTTGGCCGGTGAAAAGAAAACGGGCCAGTACATGCAGCAGCTCTGGCAAGCAGCGACGAAGGCCGGCAAAGAGGGAGACGACTCGTGAGCGATGAGCAGCAATATCCCCGCGCAGATGGCAGGGGCACCAGCGACGACGCGTTTTATGGGCTGTGGAATATCCGCGACAGCTGGGACTACGAATATCAGGACATGGAGCGAAACCCGCCCGTGTTCCCGACGTTTGATAACGATGTGCCAGCGGGTTCGCCGAATTCACTATTCGAGCAGATCGAACCGCCGGCCAATCTGTGGGAGTCCGTCATTGAATCAATGATGGGGTTTGCGGCGAGAATTGCCGGGATCGACATCCCGGAGGCGTTGACCGCTACGCAGGCCGTCATAGAGCACGCATTTGGGCGGCCCCGGACAGCAGAGGCGGCCCCGACGAACATATCGCAGGCCATGCGATTCGATGGCGATCAGGGGATACTGAACCGGAACATAACCAGCGACGGCTGGCTCGCGCGTCGTGCGCAGGCGATGCAGGCCGAACGAGACGGCGAGGACGAAGAAGGCGGCGGGGTGGTGCAGACGGGGCTACTGATCCGAGCGGCCATCGGACTCGCGCGCGGATTTGGGAGGGTCGCCGGTGCCCTTGGCCCGGTGGGGATCGGTATTGCGGTGTTGGTGGCGGGGGTGGTTGGTGCCGCTGTCGTCCTCAAAAAAATGTCCAACATGGGCTGGGAGCAGGTAAACGCTGTCGCCAAGTTCAACGGCGCTCTGCTGGGAGCACAGAAGCGTATCGAGGTCGGCAATATCCTGCGTGATATCGAGATGGCGAACGCCCTGCAGAAAAGCGGTGCGGAGCATCTGGACAATCAAGAGCGGATAAATGAAGCGCTGCACTACTGGAAACTCATGTGGGGCAAACTGTCGTCAAGGCTTGGCGCATGGGCCACGGGTGTTATTGCCGACTGGGCCGAAAATCCATTGGGAGCGATCGCGGATAGCGTTATGTCAGACACTCTGTTGGAGTGGACAGGGTTGGGGGCTGATTTCGACGATGTGTTTGTAGACTCAGCCAAGCAGCTGGGCAGTGATTTGTTCAATAATCCTCTGGCAACTGTGGCCGGTGGGGCTATCGATATGATGATGCCGGATGCTCTACTTGAGGCGCTTGGAATGGGTGCTGAGACGGATGATAAACTGATCGAAGAGGTCAAAGACTTTTTCAAGTGGGCAAAAATCAAATGGCCGGGACAGGCGGATAAGTTGAAATTGGATCCGCTAATGATGCACAACCACATTATCGGGCCGGCGTTCGATCAACAGCCGGCACCGCTGGCAGGTCTCGGCGCAGCTCCAGCTCAACCGTAGGAATTTGATCAATGGCAGCTGGTTACACGGAAATCAAATACAACGACGTCGTTCTGCAGGAATGTCTCACGAAGGAATTCCACCAGGAACCTGTGTGGGACACTGACGGCCAGACGCTGCTGTATCATAAATTCACGGTGACGGTGCAGGGCTACTTCGTGAGCGGGATTGATACGGTCTCGAATGGCGGGACTCCGCCGGTGTACACGCCAGTGCCAAGCGCGACCGTAGAAATCGAAAGCGTGCCGCGTACGGATGACACGACGGCCGGGGGCCGATACTATGAACTGGCCGACAGCATCACGGCACGGCGTAAGACGTTTATAATGACCGTCGGCAAGGGCGGGGTTGCTGAGCAGATTATCCTGCAGGCATATCCAGCAGTAGGCGGGCCAGCGGCCCCCGGACAAGCACAAGGCGAGGGGGTGGCCGATAAGGTACTCGACATCAACTCCAGCCTGTACGAGTATTATGACCGGAACGGCGGGCCGAGAGTCCGCAACCTGAAAATCGACGAGCTGGTGGCCAACGAGACGTTTCGCGTAAATGTGACGTTTGAGGTCTGTATTCGGCCGCCGATCGAATACCTCAGCGGCGGCCCCATGGCGCAGGTGCAGCGGGCGTACGGCGTCCTTAGCAATCGCTGGTCCTGTGTTGATACGATCGACCAGCACCGCTTCACCACCCGCATGTATCAAGGCCAGATTACACTCTCGTCTCCGTTCATGAGCCCGCACGAGTTCCGCTATCTGGCGTTGCCTCCGATTGAGCCGGGAATGCAGCGGCGGCACATCGAATTCGCGGCGCAGGCGGATGGCCTGAAGCTCCGGTATTCTATCCGGGATGAAGAATCAACCGTGACGCCGATTGGCACGGGCAAGCCGGGCGAAGACTCGGTACACATGGCCGTCACCCAGGACGAGAACGTGGCGCAGTTTGCAACGCACGTTATTACGAATTTCACGATAACGCTCTCCGGTGGGCCGAACGCGAATCGCAAGATGTTGCTGCGTATGGCGGCCGTCTATGCTGACGCGAAACTGGCCTTGTCTACGTTCGTCAAGCCGCTGGCGGCTGGTGAAGACGTCCGCAAACGCGCGGTGTTTATAGAGTCGTATCGTATGTCGGAAGAGTACGATTCGCTGAAAACGAACAAGGTCCGGTTGTCGATCCAGATCAGGCGAAACCCTGATAAGTTCGACATGAAGAACGGCACGCTCGTCAAGCATGTAACGGAGAATTTCGGAAACGAGGTCGATGGGCCGCAGCTGGCGGCGGCCACAACGGATCCGGCGTTGGCCACGGCCCTGAACGACTACAATCCGCTCTTGAGCTGGGGCAATCGCACCTTTCCGACGTCGTACCTTGATGACGAGACACCGCCGATTGAGGGAACGATTGCGGCCGGGGCTGCGCTGGCCTGCCACCTGCAGAGTGTAAACACGACAGACTTTTCTATGTGCAGCGGGATGCCGGCTAATGAGGATCGTATCGAGCAACTGAGGAAATCCCGCAACTGCACGGAACCGGCGGCCGTTACTGGCGGGATACGGCGAACGATCGCGGATCTGGAGGCTGAGGCGTTGAGCCCGACGCACAAGGAAAACGTCTACGAGAGGCAGAAACTCGAATCTGAGTACCGTGAGATCGATCTGGTGGCACCGTTGCCGGTCGCGCGCGAGGCGGATCCGTTCAGCTACGGCAGCGGGGGCACCGGGGAGTCACCGTCGCAGAATCCCGTTCCGAATCAGGCGATCAATGACAGTACAAGACAGACGCGGTTTATCCAGCTGGCCCCGCCACAGGTCACCCGGATCGTGCGGATAGAAGCCAAGCGATGGGGGGCCGCACCACGGCTACCGGATCCAATGACGTCCTTCACGGACAAAGACGGGGTTGGCCATTCGCTCCTGAAAAAGCACGTCAACGTCCCAGCTCCACAACTGAACGGAAACCACGATACCCGCGTTTTCGTTGTTCATGCTGAGTATGTGTACGCCCTGAGCCATTCCCCGAAGCAGTATCTGACCGGCGTCCCCGACTTTGAAAGCGGCGAGATTGACGGCGTGGAACAGTTCGTGATTCCGGTGAAGGATCTGTACTCGGCCGATAATGGCGTGGATTATCAAGCGTAGCGTGTATCGCATGGACTACTGTGACTAAGCGGAAAGTGTGTTCATCTTGATTTCGACAGTGTGGTTAGTAGCATAAGCGAGTTCGGTGCAATTCAGTGTATTTGAGGAATTAGAAGAAGGAAGACAGGTCATGTCGGATATGAGTTCAACAGATGCGTTTGCCACGGCGCCGGCTTCGGCCAGTAAAACGGCGATATTGGCGGCGTTTGACACGTTGTCGACGGCATTGGATACAGCTGTGACGGCGACCCACCTCGACGATGCGGGGAGAATCCAGTGCAAGGCTGAGTTGATTGATTGGCTCGAAGGTCTCGGCCCGAATATGAATGCCTGATGCCTCACCGTCATACCACTAAGATTGAGGTTGCGGAGCGCTTCGAGCGTCTGCTCAAGTGCAAGCTGCCGGATTTCGCGTCCCGTATCTATTGGGTGCTTGACAATCGGCCGCCGGCGGGGGCGATACGTGATGTGGAATTGGTCACGTTCGGTTTCATTGGCGGCCATTTCGACCACCCAAATCAGGGTGGCGGCATCCTCGAATATGAGGGGACGATCCGCGTGCGCGTCTGGTCTTTGAATTACAGCGACCAGGACGGCGAGGATCGCGAGCTATTGGTATCGCAGCCGCATGGGCTGTATCGGGTCGAAAACAAGATACTGCTTATGTTCGACGATTACCTGACGGACGGGGATTCGCAGGATCCGGTTTTGCACGAAGGGATGAAAGTCCTCAGTGACGAGACGACCAAGGAAACGGTAGACGATGATATCGGCGACGGATTCTGCGGGGTTCTCTCTGTGGATTTCGCCGTAGCCTTCGGGTGGGATTTGACCGCTGACGACTAATGATAAAACTCGGTGACACTTTCGGCCTGCAGCTAGATCCGCACGATTACCTGCGGGGCTGGATGGAAGACTATCTGCCGCTGAGGGACCGGCGGTTGATTGCGCCATCGCAGGCAGCGGTGACACAGCGCGGCGACAACCTGCTGTACTTTAACTACCCCGAGAGTCCCGAGCCTGCGATCAATCAGCTGGTGATACCGACAGGGGCCACGCGCTGGGCTCACATGCTGATGTTGGTCACAGAGTCCGACCAGAGCGCCATTTACTCGGAGGCCGGCACCGGGCCGCTGATACTGCAGTATCGGGCGGAGCGCCGCGAGGATATGGCGTTCGTGGATAGCCAGGGGAATCCGGTCCCAGCGAATCATAAAACGCTCAAGATGACGATGTGGCCGCTGGCCGCCATACCACTGACCACGAAGATCGTAAACAGCAACCAGGTGGCGGCGGGAAGTCTGCGCGAGGGGGCCTATCTTATCCCTCTGGTTGACGGCCGCTATTGGTGGCAGTTCCGCAACGTGGGGGCGATCTCGGAAGAGACGTTTGCCAACTGCGCCGCCATGCTGACCTATCTCACCAGTCGCGTCGATGAAACGGTCACGATTAAGAATCTGCACGCGGACTACGACAAGATTCTGCCGGACGTACTGGAAAACGACCAGGAGAATCTGGCGGTCGTCCTGGAGTCTGTAGCGGGGCAGCTGGGCCTGACGGTCGTTCCTGACATGACAGTCGCCGGCCATGCGTCACCGACATCGGGCAGCAAGTTCGCGTTGTTGGATTCGGCGGCCAGTGCGGTGATTCACGCGGGGCACCTTGCCGGGCTGGGTTCGCTTGATGGTGCTGGTGGATCCGAAGACATCTCGGTCCCGGTCCCGGTGACAGGGGACGAGTTTGAAACGGATTCAAGCCTGCAGCTGCCGGCTAAGGCGGAAGTGCGGCAGGATGACGATACGACGTTTCTGGATGTGACAGCGGTCACGGCCGGGTACGCGCGGCCGACACATGCCGGCTCGTCTGTGGTGCTGCGGTACAGCTGGGACGATGATGTAACGGCCGCGCTAACGGCTCGCATCGCCACGGACTACTACGCTCGATACGGCCAGCAGCATGACATCTCCTACATTGGTGTCCAGCAGTGGCAGCCGACGTGCTTCACGGACAGCGTGATACATCGCCAGGACGTCAAGCGAGGGCAGGCGTCGGCACTCACTCGCGTGCGAAGTATTCCGTTTAACCTCGTGCCGGAGGAACCGAGCGGCGGCGGCGGTAGCGGCTCCGGTGACGGGCCGGAGATGGGGTTTGTGATTACAGACGCGGACTGCGAAGCGGGAACGGTCTCAACGGTGCTTGAGTCGATCGACCGATACACCGGGTGCGGTATTCCGCCGGGCGAGGATGAGTATAGCAGCACCTACATTATTCAAGACTATTTGGGTCTCATGGCGAATCTCACGGAGGACGAGCTGGTGGGCGCTAAGGCGCATGCTATCTATTGGAATCCATATCCGGGGTGTACACCGCTGTGGGATCTGCGTAGCGTTAATTGGCTCGGGGGCTGCTGATGCCAGTCAATCCATTCACTGTCATCGGGATGGGCACGCGGAAGTACCAGCAAGACAATGTCCCGGTGAAAGAATGCGGCGAAACCCTCAGTAAAACGGGCTGCGGGTGCTGCGTCATAAACCCGTGCGATATCTGCCTGGAGTGGGAGGTCTACGGCGAGACGCTGAAGACTGGGGAGGCTGTAGATACCGGAACGGAGTGGGTCGGCATGGCGGGCGGTATCACGTTCGTGGCTGGGTGGGATCCGTACACCTGCACCTTTTCCGTGACGCTCAATGGCGAGGAAGTCTTTTCCGCTGTCCTGTGTGGTAAGTACGGCGAGGAAACCGTGACCTGCCGCGACTGGGACAACGAAGTCGCCTACACACGGAACGCCGGAGAATACGGCGAAGAGTCGGGAATCTTCCGGTGGGCACGGAAAGACAACCTGCAGCTGTTGAAGCGGAAGGGGGATCCGCCGGAGGGCACCTACCACTGCGCTCGGCACTTTTGCGGTGACTGTTTGTGTATTCCCCGCAAACTGTGTGTGAGTGTTACAAATATTACGTCGCTTGATTCCTGCGAGGGAACGGTAGAGTTCGACGGCGATCTGTGCGAGGACATGGCTGTTACGGCCAGCTGGAGCGGGACGCTCGTGTGCGATCCGAGCGGTTCCCTGGCTGTGGCATTTGAGCTGCAGCGCAACCAGTACACGGATGCGTGTGAGTTGACAGGTACTGCTAGCGGGTCGCTGGGTGCGGATAGCATCGACTGGGCCTTTGAGCCCGAGCAGATAGTGGACTGTCTTACGTTATCGACTGTGTTTACATTCACGGACGGGTATGACGAGTTCCAGGTGGTGGTGCGGTCGCTCGACTGCGGCAGCTGCGAGCCAGAGATATGTATTGAATGCTGTGATTCAATACCGCCTTCGCCGCCGGCGACTCTGATCGTTAGGATCTCGTTAGGGACTATCGACAATCCCGACCCGGAGACACCGGTCGATACGAGCTGCTGGACGGACTTGGAGTTTGCTATCAGTTTTCTGTACGACGTCGATGAAGATGCCGAAAACGTCTGTACCAACCAGGGCAGCACAAGGCGTGCCGATTGCGTGGGGAACCTTCTAGATCGGGAATTTGATCCGTCATGTTGTTCGGGCGGGCAGTGGATCGGTGGCGGTTCAAATGGTTGCGGGGATATCGATATCTGTTTTATTCCGTGTGCTTCGGGAACCGCCTGTCCCCCGCCCCCCCCAGGGAAAACATATGCTAAATGGCGGGCTAACATGTCTGTCGGCGGTGGCGGTTGCGACTTCGGTACGAACTGTCTGATTTGCCATGACGAGATAGCTTTTTCCGCAGAAGCGTATGAGGTGTGCGCCAGTCAGTTATTCACAGTCGGCACAGCTACGGTACGCCTAATCGTGGATATATCGGAAAGCTGACATGCACGAATCGACACGCATACGGCTGGAGGAAATGAAGGCACGGCGCAAGGGCCGCACGTTCAAGGTGTCGCGTGTTCCCCGTGCGGTTGCTGCGCAGAGTTTCAAGGGCGTGATAGAGACGAGCCAGGTCGGTAGTTTTCTGGCCGCGTCGATCAGCTGGATTACGGGCATCAAGGGTGATAAGTCGTGCGGGTGCGCTAACCTTGCTTCGCAGATGAACAAACGCGGGCCGGACTGGTGCGAAAAACAAGCCGACCACATCATTGGCAAGATGATGTCGAACAAAGACAAGCTCGCGGAGGCGGTCAAGGTGCCGGCTGCAGTATTGAATTCCGTGTTTGGCGTCATGGCCGTGGAAGCCGGAGCCCGCGTCTTGCTGTGGAATGCCATCAGGAAGGACAGAGCACGGGCGGTTAAAAAAAAACGTGTGGGAGTGGCGAGGCATCGCAGCCGATCGGTTGAACGCAAGGCGAGGCGGGCAGATCCGCCAGTCGTGCGGGCTGCACTACCGAACGACGTGCGCAAGAATCTCATTTACCACATTTATCCGGTGAAGCGACAGCGATGGCTCTGGCAATGGAATCTCGACCAGATTCTGAAGCGTATCGACTTGTTTAACGGCCGGCGCATCGTCGGGATAGTGTGCGACGATAGCACCGATCCGGCAGAGATGGTGAAGGAATATCTGCAGGGGCATGGCTTTGAGTTCATCGTTGAGGAAAACGACAGAGGGAGGGGCGGCCGGAAGAGTCTCGGTGAGAACGTCACGGCGGTGAAGTTAATGCAGGCGGTACAGTCGTTTGAGCCAGAGGTGACGTTTCGGGCACATGCGAAAGGGGTAACAAAACGATTCGGTAAGCCGCTCTCTGACCGCACGGAAAACGGTGAGACCGTGAAGAAGTGGACGGAAATAATGTACGCGGTGTGTCTTGACGACTGGCCAACGGTGCGGGGGCAGCTGGAAGAGTTCGCAATGTCTGGCCCGTTCCGAAAACTGAAGAAGCTCTCGGGGGCGGCGTGGTACTACAGCGGTAGTTTTTACTGGTATGAACACATCCGGTTTTATCAACGGAATTGGCAGGACTTAGAACCGCGACGTACCGGCGTTGAATCGTTGCCGGGGCGATTGTTTAAGACAAGCGAGGTGGGTTGTCTGCATGGTGATGATTGCGGGTCGCTTTATCATCACACGTACATGAGAGATGAAGTGTGGCCGGCATTTGTGGAGTGGAAAACAGGGCGATGACAATCAACATAGTGCGGCCGACAGACGGGTGGATACTGCAGCGAATCGCAGAAGCGTGGCAACTGCCGGGGTCGAAGTGCAGCGCGAAACCGGATCGGAATGCCGACGTAAATATCTGGTGCAATTATGCTATGTTCGACGTGGCTGGCCGGATGCGGAAAACCAAGTGCGATATTGGTTGGTTCACCCACTGGGAGAAGGGTAGCCGGGGGAAGGTCTTTGATGCTGTCGCGGCTAAGGTGGATTGGTGTATTTCGATGTGCGAGAAGACAGCTCAGCACCTTCCTGCCGATCGCACTACGGTTATTCGGACTGCACCGCCTGAGCTGTATGGGCGACGGGATATCGTACTGGGAGTCATTGGGAAGGATTCACCACGGAAGCGGACGCACCTGATTGATGCAATCAAAATGCCCGGTGTCGTTGTCTGGTACAGTGGTGGCATCTGGGCAGAAACAGACATGCCGGCATTCTACCAGGGAATCGACTATGTGGTGGTCTTGAGCGAGAACGAAGGCGGCCCGATGTGCGTGCCGGAGGCGATGGCCACGGGGACGCCGGTGATTGCTCCCGACGTTGGGTGGTGTTGGGATTACCCGTGCGTGAGATATACAGATGCTGAGGATTTGGTGCGTGTAGTGCGGGGGTTGATACCGCCGACGATCGAACAGGAGTCGGCGCAGATTATGGGGGTAGTTAATCAACTATGTTCGTAGTCTACACAGCGCTATTCGGCCGGTATGACCAGCTGGCTCCAGCCGCCACAATTCCCGGTGTGCGGTTCGTGCTGTTCACCGATGGCCCGGCGGTCGCGGGCTGGGAATGCCTGCGACCATTCCCGACAGAGGCGACCTATCGACGCGAAAACCGGAAGTACAAGATTCGGCCTCACCTGTTGTTTCCTCACGCTGAGTGGACACTGTACCACGATGCAAACCTGCCTCTGACTGTGGATCCTCGGAAAATAGTGGCAAGCTGTCGCGGTGGCCTCAATCTGTACCGGCATCCGTGGCGGTCCTGCGCCTACGAGGAAGCCAAAGCGGTGAGGGGGCAGGCGTCGGCCACCGGGCTTAGCACGCAGCTGCAGCGATACCGGCAGGCGGGGTTTCCCGCTAACTTCGGTCTGTACTGCGGGGGATTCTTGATCCGAAACCACGAAGCGAACGAGTTCAATGAAGCGTGGTGGGAAGAGTATCAAGCGGGCTGTTGCCGTGATCAGGTGGGGCTGCCGTACGCCCTGTGGCGTGCCAGTGACGTGCCGGTCCATGTTCTGCCGTCTGAAATGGGCGTGCCATTTTACGAGCAGAAACACGGGTTATGTGAACGGCGGCGGCATATCAGGGCGAAAAAAGACGGCGGGATAGTATGAAAGCGGGCAAAAACTCCGTCGTGACACGTTCCTAGCCATTTTGCTATAGTTTCGGCTCTTATGGAGAGAACCAGATGAACGACCTCATGAGTCCAGATGCCTTCGCGGTTGCTGTCAATCCACAAAACGAGACCAGCGAGCAAGTTGCGTCATTCGTGAACAAACACGTCAACCGTGGGTGGGATGCGGCCAGCGCTGTGCCAGGGGCTCCACCGCTGTGGGGTGAGGATGCCGTACCGCACGTTATGACGTTCGCCAGTCTGGTCGGTACGTTCTCGCGGGCCTACCAGCAGTCAGACGAAGCGCTGCAGGATTCGTGGGATAACGCACGGATGATGCGAAATGACGTCGGCATCATGGAATCGCTCGAAGCTCGGCAGCGGATGACCGCTCAACTGGAATGGTCGATCGAGCCTGAAGATGACAAGCACTACGGCCAGGTGAGTCTGGCGCGGGAGCTGGAACGGATCCTGAAGCGAATCCGCCGGTTCACCGAATACAAACGGAACCTGATGGAAGGGATTTGGTACGGCAAGTATGCGGTGCAGAATCGCTACGGCTGGCAGTCGGTCAATGGGAAGCAACGATTGTTGCCGTCGAGTCCGTCGCCCGATCATCCCGGCTGGATGCCGATTCACGGTGACAAGATCGTTTACCGATACGACGACGGCAGTCTGAAGCGGGATCAGGGGGAATATCCTCACCAGATGGGGATTCGGACAAACGTCTGGAATGGCTGGGGCAAACAGCAGATTCACAAGGGCCTGGCAGCTGAACCTACCGGGGAAAGTATCGTGCAGTTCCTAACGGAGCAGGAGCGGTCGGTGTGCTGCGTCCATAAGCATTTCATCGAGGACGCCGATTATTACGATCCGCACTTTGCCGGTTCGGTCCACGGTGTCGGTATTCGGTCCCGGATCTACTGGGAGTACACGTTGAAGCAGGAGACGCTGGCGTTCCTCATGGAGTACCTTGAACGGTCTGCCGGCGGTATTGAGGTGTGGACGTATCCCAGTGGGGATAAGGACGCTCTGGCGGCCGTGAAGGATTCCGCTAATAAGCGGATGGCCAACGGAAAGAATCAGCTGTTCTTCCCGAAGCCGATCGGTGACGACAGCAGTGCCTACAACCTTGAGATTGTAGAGCCGGGGTTTGCCGGTGCTGACATTCTGCAGAATCTTATCAACGAGTATTTTGGCCACCGGATCAAGCGGTACATTCTCGGCCAGACACTCAGCAGCGAAGCGGCGGCCACGGGGTTGGGCTCCGGTGTGGCTGACGCTCACCTGGACACTCTGGCGCAGATCATTGCCTACGACGCGGCGAATCTTGAGGACACAATGACGTTCGAGCTGGTCAAGATTATTCAGCTGATCAACTTCCCGGAAACTGCCGGCTGGCACATGCAGTTCAAACTGGAAACTCAGTCAGAGGATTCAATGGAAACGCTGCAGGCTTATCAGCTGGCCTTCGGCATGGGGGCCGAGATTCCAGCCAAGGACGTTATGCACTCGATCGGGCTCGGCCAGGCCTCTGGTGACGAGCAGGTGCTGTCACAGGCCACAATGAATCAGGCGGCGGATCCGATGGGTATGCAGCTCGGAATTGAGCAGGACGGCGACGGGGACGGCATTATCGGGGAAGGCGGTGAAATGGGCGGCGGCATGGAGCAAATGGGTGAGGAAGCCGAATACGTCCAGCAGTACAGCCGGGATGCAGAATCGAAGGAAGCGGCTCGGGCGGTGCTGTGGAACCGCAAGCAGTGGCGGAAGGCGTCCGATCCTCGGGCTAAGCGGGAGCTGAAGAAGGCCGTCAGACCTCTACGGCGAACGCTCAAAGAGGCGTTTGTGAAAACACGGATGTTGCACGCTGGCAAGTTAAATCAAGTGCGAGACCTTACCTAATGACTTCGGCCGTACCAGATCCGCGAGCGCTTCAAGATGTTGGTTCTTCCTGCAAGGAGGGGCAGGCGATCATCGACGCGCGGTTTACGTCGTTTCCGAGAGACATGGCCGGTCAGCCGACAGAGGCAGTGCCCGGAACGGTCGAAAAGCTGGCGGTCCTGCATCATCGCTATGCGGCGGGTCTGCCGTTGTTCGATGGGGCTGATAAGGATCCGGGCGATCCGAGCGGATATGTGTACAGCGTGCCGGGGGACTTCATGACGGAAGAGGACCGAATCTGATGGTCTTAGCTCACGTTCTTCAAATATTCCAAAGCGCGCGTCAGGTGTCGCTCGTCGGACGTGTCGCCCGAACAATGGGCAGCGCAAAGGTTACGCCCCAGATCGTCAATCGTTCGTTGTCCGAGTTCCACGGCACGAATGTAATACCATGCAGGCGAAAGGATTGGCGGGCGATTCATGATTCCACCGATTCAGCGTCAATATCTAACGCTGCTAATTTCTTCAGGCACTGTCCTGTGTTTTGATCAGTATGATTGTAGTGTAGCACATGCAGTACGGACGTAAACCATGAATCTATCAACTATAATTGACAAATATGCTCTGCCGGGCCAAATGGGTCTGTTTGACGAGTCACAGCATCCGCGTGCCGGTAAAGGGGACAGCACGGGCGGGCAGTTTACGCACTTCCACGGGACGCATCACGAGTTCACCGATTTCGATAGGCATGCAGGTTACAAGCACACGAACAACAAACGCGCGGGTAGCATTGATCCGCTGGGAACGTGGTTTACAAATAGTGCCGAAAATGCAAAGGCGTACGGGCCTCGGGTAATGGGCGCGAACGTCGAAGCGAAAAAGCCGTTCACAATTCACGAAAGCGAGCCGGGGCAGGCATGGAATAAACTGCAGGCAGTAGCTGAGCGATTGGGTGGCACGGAAAAGCTGCGGGAGTGGCTACAGAAGAACGGATACGACGCGGTAGTGATGCCTGACGTTAGGCTCGACCGGCGCGATCAGACTGTGACAATCGCTCTGGATGCTCCGCAGATGCAACTGCATTCTGTGATAGACGGGTACTCGCTGTTATGTGCTGTACAAGCATACGCACGGGCTCCCTTGCCGGGGCAACTGGGCCTGAAGTTTGACGAGTCAAAGCATCCGCGCGCCAAGGGGCCGAAGGTGGGCGGTCAGTTCGTGGCCGGCGAACATGGGGCATCGCACACGTTCCCGGAGGCCGGCGGCCGGTATGGGTTCACGGCTAAGATCACCGGACGGAACGAAAAGGGCCACGTTGAAATCAAGTCCGAAATGGGAACAGCGACGGTGCCGCAGGAGTCCATGCAGCACTTCTATAGCGACATGACCGGGGACGTCAGCTATTTGAAAAAACACGGCAGCAGCGGGCACGCGGCCGTAGACAACGTGATTCATGGCGGGGCTGAGGTGCTGGGCAAGGGTAACGATTCTGTGGTGTGGAAGTCAGGTGGCCACGTTGTGAAGTCTTCGACCACGGTCCCTTATCATCCGATGTCAGGGCGTTGGGCTCACGGGTTGCCACATGAGGCGGTTGCGAAGGCGCAGAAGCAGCACGACATGACGGAGGAAATGCGGGCCGCAGGCGTTACGGGGATACCAGAGCAGGAAACGGTGCAGCACGGCGACCGTCTGTTTACCGTCCGCGATCATCTTGAAATACCGGACAAACTGAACGAGAAACAGCTCCTGCAGGCCAGGGACCACCTGAAGACGATGCACGACGCCGGGTACTCGGTGAACGATCAACTACAGTTCGGCGTCGGTGACGATGGCAACGTGTACCACTTCGATCTGGGACAAGCGGATAAAGCTCGCGGCGGTGACGGGGAATGGACCGACGACGTTGGGGATGACCGGCAGGCGATGCGGCGACTCTACGACGAATCAGGCGTTCGATACGATCCGCCCGTCGAAGAGTTGGAACGCGACATGGGCAAGGCTCTGCGGCACATCAAAACGATGGGCGGTATTGACAACGCGATGCCGCACGTTAAGAGGCAATTTGACAAGGCATACGGGGCGTTAAGCCGAGATAAACACCCGTGGTCGGACTATTTGGAGGGCGTCAGTTTCGGGTTGTCGGACGACGAGATAACGAAGGACATGGATGTGGAAGTGCCGGCCGGTATCTACAAAGAGCCGGACACAGTGAAGGCGGCCACGGACGAGTACGCACGGGCTCCGCTGGCTGGCCAGATGGGCTTCAACTTCGATGAAGCGAAGCACCCACGAGAAACGACTTCGCACGATACGAAGCACGCCGGGGAGTTTGCGCCTAAGAAGCAGGCCCCTGTGCCGGATGGCAAGGTGAAAATGGTGCAGGCTCCGAAAGGCGGGGCCCATTCCAACGTCAACGGCAAATTCTACAAGGGCGGCCACTGGATGCCCGTTCACGGCCTGTCAGCGGGACGACCGAAGCCAAAGCCGAGACCGAAGGCGGATCCGTTTGGCGGGGCTCCTGTGGCGGATCCTGACGGCAAGGGGCGTGCGCCAGTGGCTCGGCAGCTGTCGCCTGAGCAGATAGCTGAACAGAAGGAACGGCAACAGCAGGCAGAAAACTGGATCAAGGTACAGACCGGGCCAGTCGGTGAAATGATGTGGGTGGGCGACAAGCCGGGGAAAACCGGATGGAACGTAACGAAACAGCTGATACCGTATTTCTCTGCACTGCCGAATGAGCAGATTGAGGCGATAGGTGAGTGGGCGCGTCAGCGGGTGATGACTTCCGATAATACGTTTCCGGCGGAACCGGGATACAGCCAGGAAGACATGCAGGCGGGATACTTTAGGGGGGCAGAGGACCAGACAACGGGAATGTTTGTGTCTCGCAAAATGCAGCGGGCTAAGCCGCCGATGGGTAAGGCCGTGGAAGCGATTCGTCAGATTACTAATCTTCCGGATCAGGTTCAGGTGATGACTGACCTGAATGAATACATGCAGTCGGTTCTGGGCGGGATGGAGTTGCCATTCTCGGACGACCGAGCGTTGACGCCGGAACAGCTCATGGAACGGGATTTGTCGGTGTACGAGCCGCTACAGCGTGCCGTGGGGTACAAGAAGACAGCACCGGGCAAGGCACGAGCCGAAAAAGTGATCGATAGAATTCGCGAGACAGACGGCGGGGCGGTCATTATGGCGCTGCTGGCGGTGAATGGCTCGCAGACTGGTTACGACCGAAACGGCTTCGCTAATCGCGGCATGGATGCGTATTCAAAAGTGATCAATGGCCGGTTCACAAACTGGGAAAGAGCATCCGCCAAAAAGTGGTTGCTGGACAACTTTGGGCCTGAGCGGGAAGACTCTCACGTAAATCAGTATCGATGGCTGGTTGGCGTGTTGGAATCGTCGAAGACCAATCTGCACATGGCCGAACATCAGCAGTTTGATGAACACGGGAAGATGAGCCCGCGTGTGGTAGAGGGGTACAGCCTGTCGTCAGCTGTTGACGATTACGCGCGTCCCCTGCCGAATCAAATGGGGTTCAACTTCGACGAGCAACAGCATCCCCGTGAGGCGGCCGGAAAGACGGAGGGCGGCCGATTCGCTAAGAAGCCGGGAGTGTCACGACACGCGGCATGGGCGGCCCGTCGCCACAAGCATGGCGATCATCCCACAAGTTTCCTAAGCGGCCACAGCAGCAAGCCTGTGCGAGACGCAGCGAAGGAAAACGACGGGCTCGGGCTGCTGATTACTCCGCACACTCAAAGCTATATCGCGCACATCCCGGACTATAGCCATATTGCTCTGGATAACGGCGTTTACAGCGAGTTCACGGGCTCGGCTCCGTTCAGTCACAACAAGTTTATGGACATGCTGAACCGGGTGGCGGCCAATCCAGAAGCGGTTGAAAAGACGCAATTCGTTGTGGCTCCCGATCGCGTTGGCGACTGGGAGGGCACTATCGAGCGGTCACGGCCTTACTTCGCCAAGATTCGAGAACTGGGCTTCCCGGTGGCGTTCGCGGCGCAGGACGGCATGGAGGACCACATGGATCAGATTCCGTGGGATGAGTTCGACGTCTTGTTTATGGGTGGTAGCACTCCGTGGAAACTGGGCTTCGATCCGAAGGGGCAATACAAGGACCATTTTCGGCCGACAGATGCCGAGCTGCGGAAAGCCGGGATGCTCCCGAATCACATCGAGCTGCAGAAGGAAGCGAAGCGGCGTGGTAAGCGGATCCACATGGGCCGGGTGAACAGTCACAAACGCATGGTTGATATGGCTCACATCGGCCTGCAGGCCAATACAGCGGACGGCAATTACATCGGCGTGGCTCCTGATAAGAATTTGCCGGACGTGCTGAACTGGCTGGGGAAAACCGGCGGCGATACGTTTACGGAGCAGAAAGCTGCTGAACCTGCCGAGCGGTATGTAGGTCCGAAGCGTAGGCGTCGAATTCGGATGGATACACCTATCGAGGGGCCGTCGGGTGCGAAGCTGCATCGGTACGAATGGCGCAGCCTGTACGATGAAACACAGGAACGCCGATTCTCCGACTGGGACCAATCAGAAACAAGTGGCATGACGGGGCGTGATATCGTCCACGTCTTTGAGATCGAGGACACGAAGGGAAATCTGCATCAGGCGTCACTGGAATCGGCATTGCAGGAAATGGGATACCTGAAGGGCTCCGACTCAGCGAAAGGGTTTACGTCTCTGGCGTCGGCGTTGAAAAAGCGGGCGTTGATGCAGATGGAGTTCGAGAACACGCCAGCGGACAGCTGGAAGCACAAGAATCTGCAGCGAAAAATGGACGATGCGGACGTCAAAATAAAGAAGCTGGAACGGGCGGCGGCGGATCCGGGAAACACGGAGGACGGCAGGCGGGATCTGTTGCGCCGGGCGTTGGGAGCGTTGACGATCAGCAACCAAACGGAACACGGTCACGCTACACAAAACTGGACGTTTGACGAGATTGCTGCGAAACATCACGGCGTTTCGAGATTGCGGGAACATCCAGAGGGATACGAAGAAGCAAACAGGATCCGGGCGACGGCGAGGAAGGTGGCGAAGCTGGTGAATCGCGACATAATGTCCGGCCGGTTTCAACGAAGCGGCAAGCCGTTGAATGCGGACAATGTTGCAGAATCTGAAAGCTGGGGCACGAAGGTGCCGAGCGTTCCACGGAGTGATGACAAACAGGTGAAGCGGTGGTATCTCAATAACAGCGAGGAGCTGAGGCCGCACCTAGAGAAGCTAGAGGCGTGGTTACAGAAACACCATCCTCGTAAAGAGCAGTACAGCCTGGCCGGTTCGGTCACGCGATACGCACGAGCAGTTCAACACTCGCAGGGCGTTCGTGCCTACGCGAATTACATAGAGGCTTTCGCACAATGACAGTTGAGACATACAACCGCCAGGATTGGCAGACAGTACAGCAATCTGTCCACTCTGAGGGCACGTCGCTGGATCAAATTCCGTCACTGCACAAGCACATCGCGGGCCAGCTGCGCGGCGTCAATCTCGACATGGGCGGCGGGGCCTACGATAAGGCAACGCAGTTCCTGGCACAGCATGGCGTCAAGAACCTCGTCTACGATCCGTACAACCGGCCACCACAGCACAATCAGCAGGTGATGGCAGCGGTGGCTGGTGGCCGCGCAGATAGCGTCACGATCGCTAATGTGCTGAATGTGATCCCTGAGCCGGCGGCACAGCTGCAGACGCTCAAGGAAGCCGCTGACGCATTGAAGCCGGGCGGGACGGTGTACATCGACGTCTATCCCGGAAATGGCAGCGGGCACCCAGAAAAGACAAGCAAGGGATTCCAGCAAAACAAGCCATTGCAGGCGTATCTGCCGCTGGTGCAACAAGTCTTCCCGCAGGCCAAACTGACGCACAGCATGATTGTGGCACAGAACGGCGGCGGCCAGCAGCAGCAGGCGTATGCCCGTGTGTCTGATGCTGTTGACCAATACGCCAAACTGGGACCAGCTGCCGGCCAGAAAAACCTCTTCACGCCGCAGGTGACGAAATCCGGGGCGATGAAGAAACGATGGCAGGAAGAGTTGCATCCGCGTACCGGCAAGGGCGTCGGCAACGGCGGCAAGTTCCAGAGCAAGCACGGCGGCGGCCAGTCTGTGCGCGTGGTCGATCACGGGACACATCACATAGCCCATGTGCAGCATCCGCATACTGGGGAAATCCACCAGTACAAGGGCCACGATCATGCGCACGCGGTACGCAAGGCGGCCGTAGGATCGCAGAATCGGGGCTTCACGATTGAGAATCCGAAGCCGCAGCCGGAGATGGGCGGTCTGTTCGCGGGAGCAAAGAAGCCGCAGCCGGCACCACCGAAGCCAGCAGGGCCGCAGCATACGTCACCGCCTCCACCGAAGCCGAAAGCTCAGGGCGGGCTGTTTGATAATAAGCAACCACAGACACCGCCACCAGTTGCGGCGAAACCACCATCTGCGCAGCCTAAGCCATCAAATAAGCCGGCCGCACCTCCACAACATGCTGGCGGCGGTCTCTTCGAGAATCCCAAAGAGGGCGACACGAAGACCGAAAAGGGCGTCGAGTACGTGCTCCGCAATGCACGGTGGCACCGAACGCACGAGCAGCAGCTCAAGGACAAGCACACCCAGAGCAAGCAGCAGGCCGAACAGAAGGCGGCACATAAGCAGGGTATGCAGAAGCTGGTAGAGAAGACGCACGGCACCAACGAGTCGAATGAAGCGATGAGCGAGGATGAGGCCCGCAAAGCCATCGCAGATCTGCACGCCGGCATCGACAAACAGAAGGAACCGGCGCTGAAGGATGAGCAACCGGACTGGAGTGACGACCAGAAGGAAATGCGAAAGGCGATCATAGCTCGGGCCACGAAACGCCGCGAGAACAAAGAGCCCGGTACGCCCGGATTCACGGGGCCGCCTGAGCCCACATATCAGCAGAAAAAGGAATCCGAACGGGCGGCATTCAATAAGGCGTACAACGAAGGCGTTGAGGAACGGCGGAAGGAGAAGCAGAAGAAAGACGAAGACGAGCTGCAGGCCGGGTTTATGAAGACGCCGGAAAAAGCGGAAGAACCTGGGCGGGTCAGGGCGGTCCAATACCGTGACATGAAAAACTTCCCGGTCGTGCCGAAGCCGTCAAAGGCCGAAGACTGGAAGCACCGATCGGTCGGCCGGAATCTCCGACTGTTCTATGCAGCGCAGGGGAATCATACTGACGAAAACTGGCAGAACTACCTGCAGGGTCGGTCGGAGAAGGATGCCTATGACGAAGCCAATAGCGTTGATTACACCTTGCGAGAGAAAGCGCTTCGTTCTGCTATCGACTTCGGAGACGGTGAGCTGGGCAAGTACATCCAGGGGGATGACTGGCAAAGCCATAATGTGCCGCCGTTGCCGCGTCCAGAAGAACGTGGCTATGAGAGTGCCATGAATTACATCAAGCCGGGGCAGGTGGTTTCATTCGGCCACCATGACGGCACAGAGACGATTGCCCGACTGGAATCGAAGCAGGGAAAAAAACAGAGTTTCGTTATTGTCAAGCCAAGCGAAACAGCATCGGGCGTCCATGCTGGCAGCAGAGTGAAGATGCACGCAGACGATAACTTTCTGTTCCTCGGAATGGTGAAGCCCAAAGACCAACCGAAGGGTATGCCGCCGGTCGGCACAAAGGGCACGCGAGACTGGCGAGCCTTTGAGGACGGGAACTATCAACCTGAAGGCGAAGGCATGTTTGCGACGGGCAACGTGGACGCCACGAAGGCCGCGAACCGTGCCGGGCTGGGCAAGCCGAAGGAGGAAAGGAAGTTTGCGGGCCATCCGCGACGGGAGCACGAACACCTGCGCGGTGCTGTCGATCAGGACGAGCGTAAGGGGATTATGATAAGCGGAATCAAGCGTCGAGAGGCGGAAGTGAAGGTATCGCGAATGGTCGGAGACTCTGCGGTGCCTGGAGTGGGGGAAACGGCCCACGGGAAGTCAGAATGGAATAAGCTGCTGAACGACACGAAAGACCTGCCGACGGCAACAGAGCGGGGTCGTAAACCTGCTGGCCGCAAGATGCTGAAGGGGCAATATGTCTCAATTCCGAAGCATGATGGCTCGGAGGTTATGGGCAAGGTGACGCGAGTGACCGGAAATAAATTCTGGGTGAGCACTCAAGGGGAACATGGCCTATGGGCACCGACGCAGGAGTGGCCGCAGGATGCTGGCGGGATATTGGGTATGGTGAACGAGTCGGAAGTGTCCGACGATTCGCTATTCGGCAAAAAGAGCGTAAGACAGGCGGCAGCTGCGCCACCTGCAGAGCCGAAACCGTTTAAGCTCGAAGGCAAGCAATCTAAGTGGGAAGTGCCGGACAGTCAGAAGCCGGACCTGCCGAACCAGGCCCCGGAAAAGAAGGCCACGCAATCGGCTCTGTTCGACGCCGGCAAGAAGGAGGATCTGCCGGGGCAGGAAATGCTGTTTGACGATCCCGTGGATTCCGACAATTCAAAGACGGCCGAAAGCCAGGCACGGGCCGCTGGAAAGAAGGATCCTCACGCCGATGCCCTCGAACGTGGCAAGAAATTCACAGAGTACGGGCCGACGTATGACCGGAACATCGCGACCAGTTACGGCCATTACATGAACGCGAAGGAACGCGGCCACAGTCAGCAGATGCTCGACGGGCTACACGGTGAGCTGAAAATGCGGCTGGAGGCCAAAGCGGAACGGGAAGCTAAACCGAAGGGCATGACCGATGCGGAATCCGTTAAGGCCATGATGCCGGGCGCTAAGAAGCGACAGCAGGCCGAGCAGGACGCCGGGGTCAAGGGGCGCGAACGTGTTGCAGAAAATAACAGCTGGGCGGAAAACCATATCAAGATAGCCGCCGATGACATTTCCAAGCTGAGAAAAACGGACGTTCACCGGGTGCTGGATGGTGCGCCGGATGAACGTCGCGGGCATCTGGAAAGCTGGATCCAGAAACACCGGCCGGACCTGTCCGCTGAAGTCAACGAAGTGGCTCACGAGCTGGATGTGGAAAACGCGGCACGGAAGGACAAAGAAGAGGCCAAGGCCGCCAAGAATAAGGAAATGGACGACTTCGTAGAGAAGGGGAAAGCTGCGCCGAAGGAAGTGGCCGGGAAGTACAAGCACAGCGACGGGGACCGGGTGACGATCAACACGCCGAAAGATAACAACAACGACCGCCACGGGCAGACGGGGACGATCCAGGGGCGGTCGGACTCCCATCTGCTTGACCACGTTGTGAAGTTCGACGACGGCAAGACGTACGAATACCACGAAGACGAGCTGCAGAAGGCTGAGGGTAAGACGCCAAAATTCACGAGCGTAGCGTCTGGCAAGGATTACACCGATCAGGTCAACTCGACACTGCAGATGCAGGATCTGAACAAGGACGATCTTGGCGTGTTAATGGATGTAATTCCCGGCAATCAGCACGACGCGTTGATTGAGCACATGCAGAAGACGCGGCCGCACATGGCCAGCGTCGCGCAGGAAATTGCGCAGGACCGCCAGCGGGAAGCTGCGATGGTGGGATACAAAAAGGCGGTGCGTGATGCTCACGCGAAGGGCGGAAATATCTGGAACGAGATCAAGGCCCAGACGGGGCAGGGCACTGTTGACATAATGAAACAGCACGGCCGGGAAGCTCGCAGCGAGATATCCGACTACCACAAGGAACTCAAGGAAGCGGCCAAGCCGAAACCAACACCAGCACGCGCCAAGGCGATGGCCAAGCAGAAGCAGCGGCAGGAAATGGACGAGTTTGTGGACGGTAAGAAGGACAAGCCGCTAAGTATGCAGCTCGATGAAATCAACGACAAAAACGAGCCAGAGGGCGGCTGGTCTGATAGCGATCGCGTCCCAATGGAGCAGCAAAAAGCCACGAAGGCGGCCGGCGGCAAGTCGCCACACCAGGGCCTGCTGAACCGAGCGGACTGGCACAAAGAGGATAAAGGCATCAGCGCGGCTGCAGCGTCACTTCAGGAAGCGATAGACGAAGGGTACAGCCCGGAAATGCAGAAGCGAATGGCTGACCAGCTGAGTGGAAAACTGGAACGAAAAAATGACGGCCGAATGGCGGAGGCTGTGAATCGGGCCGGTGAGGAAGAGAAGAACAAAGAGCAACGGCCAATGCCGGCGGCAACGTCTGACATGACGAATGATGAACTGCGTGCAGCCGCTGCTGAAGCAGGCAAGACGAAGCAACCGAAGGAACCGAAGGGGGCGTATGACCCTGAGCGGCGAGAACAGGCTCCAGCGTCTGAGTCGCGACAGAAGGAATATGAAAAGCAGGTGGCTGAATATGGCGAATCGAAAAAACGAGCGTCCGAAATTAAGGACCAGCTGAAACATAACGATCGGGTCGGCAGAGGTGAGGCGACAGCTGCAGTAAAGGCGACGGCCGCAAGTGACACGCCATCGTCAGATGCGGTCAAGAAAACCGACGGGCACCGCGAAGCTGCTCAGCACTATTACGACGCCCAGAAACATGAGGACTATGCCTGGGCTCGAAAGTCTGACGTTGATAATGTCGGTGCGGATCTGGCGGGGGCGGCACGACATGTGCGAAACGAATGGCGTACGCTTGAAGACCTCGAAGCGATGGGGGCCGCCGTCGCAGAGAAGGGGATAACCAGAAGCAACCTGCAAAAACGGAAACCGAACAATTTCGCAGTGCACGCTGAGAAGAATCCGATGACAGCGCTGGCTATGCACTTTGCGATGAATACGATTCCGCAGAGGCCGTACGGCACCAAGAGCAATGAAGCGAAAGGAACGTCCCTGGACGGCATGAATGCCGATGAGTTCAGGGCGAGCACGCGCAAACAATATGTCGAGATGTTCGATGCGTTGCACGCGAAGGCTGAGGAATTAGCTGGCGGGGATATGGGTCCGTCAGAGGCGTTGCACGAATTTGCGAGGTTCGCGGATTCGCACCGTAATAAGCTCACCAAGGGCGGGTATTCTCAGACTGTCCGAACCACATACGACGCGCTGAAAAAGATCCACAAGCAGACGCGGACGGCAAAGAACTACAAAGACAAGTTCTCGCTCGATCCATCACAAGACAATTATCGGTTCAAGTCGAATACTGCGATTCACAAAATGCGGGAGTTCGCAAAACTGGCACAGGAGCATCACGGACGCTTCGACGGCGGGGATGACGTTCAACAGAAGGCCATCGACGTTATTAGCGGTAGTACCGTGGCGTCGGTGTTCGGCAAGAAGGTCGCCGGAGGAAACAAGAACGCGGAGAAATTCAACCCGTCGGAGGCGTATGTTACTGGGGTCAGTAATCGCAAGGGGGGCCGCAAGGTCAATACGTCGTCGCATGGGAAAACGCAGAAGATGCTGATGGGTGGCCTGACGATTCGCGGTCTGCAGTATGGCAACTCCATGACGGACGATGAGCGAGTGCATCACACAGCGAAGTCCGCAGAGGCGTTTGTAGACCTCGCGGACGCATTGGGTGTACCGGATGAAGCTATCGGGATGAAGGGAAAACTCGGGCTGGCGTTTGGGGCTCGTGGTCGAGCGGGCGCGAAAGCGCATTTTGAGTCGGCCGGGAATGTCATCAACATGACAAGAAAGAACGGGTCGGGGTCACTGGCCCACGAGTGGGCTCATTTTCTCGACTTCAACTCTGGTGAGCGGATGGGGACGGCCGCCAGCTCGCAGCGGAATGACAACCACAAGAAACTGCAGACGGCTTGGGCGGCCGCGAAGCAGCGCATAGGGGAGTCTGTGCGGGAACGGTACGAGGGGTTCAGCGCTAAAGTGCGACAGAAAGAATACGAATACTGGACGAGCGACGTTGAGATGTTTGCTCGTTATTCTGAGCGTTTGGTGCAATCAAACCTGCACAAAGAGGGTCGTGACAATACGTATCTCGTGGGGCTGAATAAGTCGGGGCACAGCTGGTGGCCGTCTGATGCTGAACTGGAAAAAGCACGGCCGCACCTGGAAGCAATCTATTCGGAATTCGGCAAGAAATGGGAAGGGGAACACGGCAAGGTGGAACGCAAGGAACGATACGAGAGAATTCGGGCACTCAGAGACGGGGATTCATACCAACGGGCCGATATCACTGCGTTCATCGATCAATACTTCCGCGATGAGTGGTGGGTGTACGTCCCGGAGCCATCACTGTCGGCGGCGGTCGATCAGTACGCACAGCGAACACTCGGGCAGCTGGCGGTACATGGTGCGGCTGACCTGGCGGTGAGTCCGTTCGGGAAAGCGCGGGCGTTCAACCGGATGGCCAAGGCGGCATTCGGTGCATGGCAGGGCCGGAACGCCGGCCAGCAGTCACCTCAGCATACCGCCCTTGAAAAACGGCACGGTCTGGATGCTGGACAGGGGCACAGGATGCTGCAGGAACACGCACGGCGCTCGGCGCGGGCAGAACTGAAGGGACAGACAAGTCCGCAGCAGGGGCAAGCTCCGCAGCAGCAGCAGCAGGCTGGTGGCGGATATTACGAACCACCTGCAGCGGAATGGAAGGGGCCGGCTCCTGATGGTCATCCTGACGCACCTGCACCGGATCCGCAGAAGCAGCTCGACTTTGAGGGCGGGCCAGCGGCTACTCAGTCGGCTCCGGCTCCAGCTCCAGCGGCACCGGCTCCAGCACCTTCGTCTGGGGGCTATCGGGCCGGGTCATCGCCGGGGCTAGGCGCGACAGCAGCCGGAGTGCCTATCAGTCGCCGGGAAGGTGGCGCATGGGGGGAAGGTAGTGCAGGCGGGCGAGCACCTGCGCAGTACCGGCCGGGTTCGATCGGAGATCGGTTGCAGCAGAAGCGGATGGGTGCCGATGCAGCTGGCGGCAGCGGGTACAATCTGCACGACCGAATCAAGGATATGGTGCATAAACGGGCGGCCGATCACGCTCAAAAGAATGCCCCGCAGAAGCCGGCACCGGCTCAGCCGGCCGGGCCAGCGTTAAAGGGGAAGGCGGCCCACATGGCTCAACAGGCCGATGCGTTGCAACAGCAAAGCGATGCCAATGCGGCCAGTCGTGGTATTCGGCCGGATGCAGGGCAAGGCCTTAGCGGCGGGACGCGGGGGGCGGTTCCGCGAGACGAGCCGTTGCCGGCTGGCCGAGTGGTTAATGCCGAAGCACCGCCACGAGAGGAGCGGCAGGAGATACCATTGATCACTGAGGCGAGCATAGCGGCCAAGCGGGCCGGGCAGGCACCGGGTGCGCCACCAGCTGCGGCTGAGGGGCCATCGAATAAAGGATTCGAGGAATTGCATCCCCGTGGCAAGGAAGGCCAGAGCGACGGCGGTAAGTTCGTCAAGAAGGGCCAGGAAGGGGCCGGGTCTCCGACCGATCAGGCACCACCACCACAGCTGAGCCCGGAGCAGGTGCACCACATCCAGCAGCAGAAGGCCGCGCAGGCCGCAGCGATCGAGCACAAGAAAGCGGTCGAAATGGAGCCGCTGGGCGTGCGTGTGAACGGTGAGAAGCCAGCAGAGGCTCAGAATCCGTATGCCGGCACAGCTCTGGACCTGGGCGGTCCTGCTGGCATGATGGCCTCACAGAGCCAGGAAGTGGATCCGCAGACGTCGCACAATGATTTCATGGCCAAACAGGCCAAGGCACGGGCGATGCGGGCGCATGGCGAGCAGCAGAAAGCCACGCCAGGTACCAGGATGTACGAGGACGAGCAGAAGCGGCAGGCCAGTAATTACACGGGGAAAGCCGTATCTGTTGGTGGTCAACCGGCCGAAGTGGTGGGGAATGCGTACGGAAAGACGCGGGTTCGGTACCAGGACGGCACCGAAAAGCTCCACGATCCTTCCGAGATTACAGCGGCCCCAGAGCAGGCCCCACAGGATCGGTCTGAACAGCTGAAGCGGGAACTGGCCGACCGGGACGCCCGTAATGCTGCAAAGGCTGAGTTTAACAAGCTGCCGAAGGCCGCAGCGGCCGGAGAGACCGGGCTGGCCCAGCCGAACCGGGAAGATTTCCGGGACGCTGACGGGGTGGTGGACGAGACGGCGTTTCGAGAGGCTTCGGCCAAATGGAGCAGCAAGGAGCGGAAATTTGACAACCGCCGGCAGGATCAGCATCAGGACCGTATCAAGGCGGCGGCAACGTCGGCCGGCGTCGATCCGGTAGAGCTGCACCAGATTGCCCAGCAGACGCACGAGATGCACATGGCCCAGCATAAGGAATGGGCTCCGATCGTCCGGCAGGCGCAGGGGCTCGTCAGTAAGAGCAAGGCCGAAAACATTGAGAATTCCCGCGACAGGGCCGGGGCCGGCGACTACTCCAATGTGTCCGGGTTCGACGATATGCTTGACGAAATGATGTCGAACAATCCACATCTCGACTGGGGGGATAATCCATCCGACACCCTCTGGCAGAAGGTGAAGGACGGTGGGCGGGCTCCACGTCTCTCAGATGACCACATCTTGCGGGAGTCTGTTGATTACCTCACGCGGCAAAACAGTTCGTCAGCGGCGAACTACGGCGACCCAGAGGGCTACGAGCCGCCGGATCACAGTGGTGGATACGACCCGGACGACCCGGATGCCGTCCCATTTGCCCGTCAGAGTGACGTAACGGCCATTCTGGACCGATATATGCGGGCCTATTGTGTTGCATCTTGATTCTTCGGGCGGCTTTCAGCAGAATATCGGCGTCTGATTGGCACCTGAAAACAGGACCAATCTCCCAATGGTGGGGGGTGGTCCTGTTTTTTTTATGGAGTTTGTGCAATGAACACGGTGGTCTACTTCAATGCGGTTGCGCAACCAACGGACGGTACGCTGGACCGTACAAGCATCGTCGCTAACTCGACGACGACCGAACAGGACTTCTCGGGGATGAGCGGGAACGGCCTCGCGGAATTTGCAGCATGGGACGTCGGTGGGTCTGGCGATCTGGCAGCGGCCACGCTGGTACTGTGGCGCAAGGTGGATGACGCGGATGCAGATTCGTGGCAGGTCATGGCCACGCTGACAGCTGGTACGCCTCGTGTTATCGGCCAGTTTCCGAACGGCAAGTACAAGGTTGTCGTTACCGGGTATGCGGCACCTGTTAAGTGTCTTCTGCAGGCCGTGTAGGGCTCTTGCTGCGGTAATCGAGGACGAACGACATGCCAGATTTCAGTCTCCCATACTCAGCCGTCCGTCGCGTCCCCACGTCCACGATCGCGGGCCGGGAAACGGCGGGCACTGGCGGGCTTGAAGCCCTGAGCGCCGCGAGTGCGCGCTCGATCATGGGCCTTGGCGTGCTGGACTCCCCGACGTTCGCGGGTTTGACGTTAAGTGGCGGTACTGCCACGGGAATTATCTATCTTGACGCGAACGGTTTACAGCGGACAGACGGCCCTACTTGGGACGGAACGAAACTGCAAATCGAGGGGACAACATCTGGTGGTACTGTTTTCGATATCGGACGTGCAGGTGCAGCGGCGAATCAGCGGCTGTTTGAAGTTGTAACCGACGGGAGTTATGACGGCGCGGGGTTTGTCTCGATTTTGGATTCACTCCATTTTGAAGCGTACGGTGGAAACTGTTGGTTGTCGAGCAATGCGAGTTCTGGATACAGACAGTGGCACATCAAGCCTGGCACCTCGTTGACCTTCAATGACTCCACGTATGTCGGTTGGGATTCGACCGACACGTACACAATCGGAGCCGCTGACATACGCCTGAGTCCGGTTAGTGCAGGCCGGTTAAAACTGACGAGCGACGGGTCAGCACTCGGTCAGTTCGACGTGGGCCTCCTAACCGCCGTCGCTCCCGCAGCCACAGACGTTCCCCTCACGTTGACAGCACATGCGAGCCAGAGCGGGAATTTGGTTGAGGTGAATACGAGTGCGGGAAGTGGTGGGGACGTTTTCCTGATCGACAAGGATGGCGACATCACGGCAAGCGGTGATGTTAAGATTGACAAACCTGCAGGTGGCAACACGAAGCTCATATTCGAGCCTCAAGCAGGTTACTCTTCCGCCATTAACTTTGACCAGCAGG
>Ga0208299_1000375_pt1 | contig 41850 bp, 59 predicted proteins | sample 15_taG_FD_184089 | JGI IMG/M metagenome (GOLD analysis project Ga0208299, IMG submission 184089) | Marine viral communities from the Subarctic Pacific Ocean - 15_ETSP_OMZ_AT15312 metaG (SPAdes) (version 2) | ecosystem: Environmental > Aquatic > Marine > Oceanic | place: Pacific Ocean | collected... | reverse complement strand
CCCCGGGGCCAGAGGAGGTTCAACCGTTCCTTGAGCGCCAGTCCGGCCGCCTTCTCTTCCTGTGTCGTATCTCCCCGAAGAGTAGTCTCCGGTGCGTCGATTCCGTAGAGCCGATAGTGCCCGTTCGCGATGACCCCCTGTCCGAGGTCGACATGGAGCTCGACAGTGTCGCCGTCTACCCAACGACGTACCTCGGCAGAGTACCTGTTGTTTTCGTAGATACTAGGCACGACTCAGCCTCCAGGGGCAACATAGCACGGGGAAAAGCATCCTCGAACCAGTCATAAGAGGCGTGAAAGGAGAAAACCATGACTTTGACCGACCGAATTATGAAGGGTGATGTAGAAGTCGGGTGGTACCCCGACAAGGTGGTCATCCGCGAGAAGGACGGAGAGACCCGTACACTGGTGGGCAACGCAGCCACTCGTCTGCGTACTGCGGTGATCAACCGCGCCCGGCCTCCAGGACCGCGACCCCAGTGAGAAGAGGCCCAGAGGTCCTTCTGGGCCTCCCCAAGTCCGTGGGGGAGTTCCCGGGAGCGGCTGAACGTCTTGGCACCCCTGTGCTGCTCTCTGCCAATAGCTTCTTCGACCACAAGCGAAAACAGTTTCGTGCGCCTGGGGCAGCAATCATGGACCTCGACCGAGCACTGGACAGTGCAGGCTTCGTCGCGATGAGCCGTTACGGAGGCTATCCCTGGACAGTCCCCCAGTACGTGGAGCTGGCTGCACTGGGCTCATGGCGCTGGTGGGGCCAGATGGACTACTGCTGTGAGCCCGAGGTCGCGGCAGATAGGGGGGAGGTCATCCATCGGATGGTGCGCTCAACCTACTATCTGAAGGCGTGCAGGCAACAGGCACGCGTATGGAGGGACCAAGGCATCGACTGGCTCCAGGACCCCCTGCCGATACTACAGGGCTGGCGACCCGAGGACTACGCGCGCTGCGCAGAGTGGTACGACCACATCCTCGAGGGAGCCTGGCCCGCGCTTGTGGGCATCGGTAGTGTCTGTCGCCGGTCCCTTTACGGGGAAGACGGGCTCTTCGCGATCCTGGATACACTGGACGATGCGTTGCCGCTTCATGTCCACTGCCACCTGTTCGGCGTGAAGGGGGCCTTCCTTCGCCACGCACAGCGCTACCCCTGGGTCGTGTCTACCGACTCCATGGCTTGGGATTTCCACGCGATGAAGGTCACGCAAGCCCGCAGAAAGGTTCGAGCTGCGGAGCTCGGGATGACCCTCGGGGATCTTGCGAAAAGCAAGCACCACATCCCCAACTCCAACGCCCACAGAATCAAGGAAATGGCCAAATGGCTGAAAAGGCAGACGGGCTGAGACGCCCGCGGCCCCCTAGCAACTTAAAACCCGTACCGTGGGACGAGAATGAGCAAGGTGTCTTACGCCGTAGGGGATGAGCTCTACAGGCTGAACGACTCAAGCAGTGTGCTAGGGGTCACGGGCTGTTCCGCCGTCTCGTTACTCGATGCGAGTTCGAGATCTATACAGTCGAAAAGCTCACACCAAAGGGCGCCTGGGTGCAGAAAGGGCGCGCCACCGACTTCATCCGAGGCGGCTTCCCCCGGTGGGTAGGCGCGAACTCTCGTTTCGGGCTCTCACCTACGAAGCTTGGCGCAGCGCTACTCGCCCGTAAAAAACGGGCCTACCACCTCAAGAAAGCAACAGAACGGCTCGAAGCGGTAGAAGCGCGCCTCGCCGCAATCGACGCTGAAATTGAGAAGCTCCAAGGAGAAGACGCATGAGCCTACAACAAGTCCTCGTCATGGAGACGCGGAGATCTTCCATGCGCTCGGAGGTAGTTGGCTGGACGTATGAAGACCCCTCCCTCGTAAAACCCGGCGCCATCGGCATGAGCCCCTCATGGAGTCACGAAGAGACACGTCCGCTCTACGACTGTGTTCTACGGGCACTCGCCGAAGGGTGGCGACTACTGGGGCCACCGATCAGCACTCGCTCCTACGTCCCTCCGGCCGGGGAGACCTCTCTCCTAGGCCCCTGGGAGTGGTGGCTCGTGCGGGAGAAACAGACGTGAAACACCGATTCACCAAGAAAGAGATCTACGCCCGCCTGTCGGACCCGGACGTGCGCGCGAAAGTGGAGTGGCTACTCAGTGAGCCCCCCACGAAGGTCCGCGGACCTGAAGAGGCCGAAGAGCTGGTCCGTCCACTACTTGCAGGACGGGAAACCGAGTCTCTGGTCTGCGTGGCACTCGACCAAGGTGCCCGCGTAATCGCAGCAGAAGTACTGACTACGGGAAGCCATCGCTACACAGTCGTGGACCCCGTACAGGTACTCCGATGGGCGTTGACCCGCAGCCGCCCACCGGCATCCATCGTCATCGCGCACAACCACCCATCATCAGGGGACCCGACCCCGAGCCTGCAGGACTACGAAGTGACTCGCCGCATCCAGCGATCCGCCCTTGCAGTCGGCGTCCCTCTTCATGACCATTTGATCGTCGGAGAGGGCGAGACATACTCCTTTGCCAAACACGGTGACCTCGTCAGCCCCGACTTCGAGCCCAGCCGCTGATGGAGATCGTCACCGACGCCGACGAACTCGCCAAAGGCGCAGTAACCGCAGCGGTCTCGCTACTGTTCGACCACGCTGAGATCCCCGAGTACTGCTACATGGAGATCGCAGGGGTCGTGCGACAAGACGGCCGCATTGTCGGCGTGCTCACCTACAAAGGGGACGAATGGTCTGTAGCGGTGGACGAGGGGCACCGCGGCCACGGGATCGCTACTGCTCTCGTGAGGTCCGCCATCCAGACCGAAGGGAGTGGGTACATGGTAGCTGGAACGGACGCGGGAGCAGAGTGGCTCTACGAGCTCTACTACAAGCTGACCCCCGAAGAACGAGAGTGCCTAGAGGTCCCCTCTTGGGCGGACCTAATAGGGGGTTAGTCCCCTTATAAGCCTGGATGGCGGAACTGGTAGACGCGCCGGATTTAGGATCCGGTAGGGTAACCTGTGGGGGTTCGAGCCCCCCTCCAGGCATCCACATGGGAGAATTGAACATGCACAAGATCATCGGAACATGCGGATCATGCGGCGGCCGAGTAGCCGTCCCAGAACTGTGGAGCGAGGTCGTCCCCCCGTACCAAAGTGTCTGGCTTGCGGCCGAGAGGCGCAAGTGGGCCCTGTGATGCGGATGCGCGAGACCCCCAAGCCCTCCTTCTCCGTGAGCGACCGAATTGGCCTCCAGTACACCAGGTAGCGCACTTGCCCGCGCCGAACTGGTTCGGCTCTTGTGTGCATTCTACCAACACGAGACGGACCTCGGGTACATGGCCAAGGCGCTAGATATGGAAGAAGCAGACCTAGAGGAGAAACTAGAGTCCGTAATGACGGAACTCCGACAAGGGGAACATCGATGATGATCACTGGCAAAATAACGAAGTATCTTCGGTTGTACGGCCAAGCCTCCTGCGTCATCAACGCGGACGTTCCCTGGGAGATCAAGTACCGGCTGATTTTCTCCGACGAGATTAGCCGACGCATGCACTCGCTCCTACCCCTCGATGGCTACTGCGACCTGGACATGGGGTACGAAGACGATGTGATGGCTTGGTTCATCGCGGCCACAAGACAAGCAGAGCACCTTCGTGTCGTGGCGCAGGCACTCGGGAGCGAGCCGCAGGAAGAGGGGGCGTGAGTGCGCCCGAAGAGCGTCGGACATGGTGAGTGGCTTCGTCGCCTACTGTATGCGACAGGCGGGCACCGCCCCTCCCGAGTGGGACGTGCCCTACGAAGACGCCCCGAAGCAAGAGCCTTCGGACCCCACCAAGAAGTACGTAGCCCTACGCAACAAGCACACTCTCGCACGCTTCTTCAGCACTAACGGGCCCTTTCGGTCCGACTGGTACGAAGAGATCGGGTGCTTCGACTCTGTTGAAGACGCCCAGAGAGCGTGCGGGATAGGGTAAAAGGCTCTACCTTGCGCCCAACCTACCCCAAAACCACCTTGCTATCGGAATTAACTTTGAACAAGAACCTCACTGACATCACCGCTATCGTCGACCGATCCGGCTCCATGGGCACCATTCGTGTAGAGGCGCAAGGTGGCCTGAACGCCTTCATCCAAGAGCACAAGGACGCTCCCGGAGAGGCGATGCTCACGCTGGTACAGTTCGACGAGAAGTACGACGTCGTACACGACGCCGTGAACATCCAAGACGTCCCGAAGTTCACGCTCTCTCCCCGAGGGATGACTGCGCTGAACGACGCAATCGGCAAGACCATCAACACCGTAGGGGAGCGCCTTGCCGCCATGCCCGAGGCAGACCGACCGGGCTTGGTGCTCTTCCTGATCGTTACCGACGGAGGAGAGAACTCTTCCCGGGAGTTCCGGGACACCTGGAAGGTCAAAGAGATGATCACCCGGCAGCAGGCGGAGTACTCCTGGAAGTTCGTCTTCCTGGGGGCCGAAGGACTCGCGGAAAACCAGGCAGCGGATTTCGGTATCCCGAAGAGCCAAGCGGCAGCGTACGCCGCTACCTCCGCCGGCACCTCCGCGGCGTACGCCAGCGTGACGCGGTCCACCACCCAGGGCAGGCTTGCCGCAGGGCGTGGCGCCAAAGTCGACCTCTCGTTCTCGGAGGCGGACCGGAAGTCGATGACCCAGGAAGACCTGTCGGGTGACTAAGAACAGGGGCCCGGGGCGTGGCGAGCTCCGGGCCGCTATCGCCGCCGAGAACCCGCCCCGGACGAGGTGTGGACGCCTTGGGCCGTCGAACTGCTGGCGCAGCTCCGTGGCGGGCGATCCGACCATGAACTCTGGGCGTCGAAGTACCAGCAACAGCCCGCCCCCCTGACGTTCATAGGCGTAGACCACGCCCGGAACCTCGATAAGTCGGTCACTGTTCTCTTTCAGTCAGAGGCTCCGGACGCCTTCCGACAGAGACACTTCGACGATCAGATAGACGCTTGCTTACACCGCCGAGGTGTGGCGACAAAAACAGGAAGCCGGAATGACCGACATCGAGAGAATTAAGTATCTCACTAAGAGAGTGCTGCGCGCCCGACGGGAACTTGCACGGACCATGGAGAAGGTCAGCCCCGAGAACTCCATACTACAGGGGGTGGTCAGCAGCGCGGTCCTTCTCCAAGGGGACATCACAGAGCTACGGCTCCTGCTACAGCGCATGGACCTGGACTGGGACGCTGTAAGGCTCGAGAAGTGACGCGCAAGCTCCCCGACCTTTCTCGTACGGAAGCAGCGATCAAAGCCTTTGACGGCGCCGCGGAGTTGGACAAGAAAAACGAACTGGCGCAAGCGGTTGGCCGTACCTACGGACAAGACACTATCGACCGCAACGACCCCGAGACCTGCACTGCGCTCGTGCGCCCTGGCCCTCCGACTCCCTCTCTAGGAGAAACGGACGTGTCCTTTGTTCGCCGAATGGTGCGGAAATGGAGAGAAGAACAATGAAACGACTGTGGAACTACATTCGCTCCTGGTGGGCCCCCCCACAAGCAGAATTGCCGTGGACGCAGATCGTAATCTCCCGCGACGGAGTAGCTGTTGGGATGGTTAAGGAGTGGGACTCCGACTCGGGTCTGCTCCTCGATGTGATGATTTTCCTGCCTAAATGGGAGGGCCCAGATCCGTGGGTATCGCCTTGGGCGTGGACCCAGGAGGTCACTCTTACGGTTACCGAAGGGCCCCCGCCTAGGGTCATAACGGCGGTCCGCGGCCAGATTCATACTCCAGGTATGTGGTCAAGCTTCGTCGCTACCCCGGACACCGCCCTTCTGTCCTCCTGTCAGTTTTCCCCCGAACAAGGAGCTGGTCAATGAAGGCAGGAATCGTAAGCGCGAGTCTTTTGACCACCAAGAAACTCCGAGCCAGCGACTACCTCTGCCCCGACGATGCCCTCGAGAAGACTATCGGGCGGCTCGAGAAGGCATTGGCAAGTACCACAACGGGGCTCGCCAACAAGAAGGCCGAGCTCGCGGAGAGAAAAGAGCACGAGCAGCAGCTCGTCGACGAGGGCCTCCTGACGATCCTCCCCTCGGACCCCCCGTGAGCGAGCTCTGGTACACCGACTACGTCTCCCTGCTCACCCCAATTACCCGGTCTGCGAAGGAAGAAGAACGTCTAGCAGAAGTCTGTCAGGAACTGAAACAGACCGCCCAAAAACGGCCAGTGACCATCACCTACGCGCACAAAGAGGCGGGCGGTCCCTCGTTCCCGACCCCCTCGGATGACTGAGCTGACCACAGAGGTAATCGAGTTCTCTTACTGCTGTATATGGAGGGGAGACCCAAACATGCGACTACTACCGGATGGTACGGTGATTCGGAGACGTCGTGCGGGGGCGTGGAGGGGCCGAGTCAAGTGGGCGAAAGAGGCTCGGGCGTACTACCTGCACTTTGACGGGAACCCTGTGCCTCCTGTCCCTGTAAAGGTGTACTTCGACCACCAGAGGCACGCTCGCGCCCTCGCACAGCTAGAGAAACAACTGTTTGAGTGCCAAGAGCTTCTTTCCCGGATGCCCCCGAAAGCCGACAGCCATGGGTAGGCTTTCTGTAGCCGAACGAGAAGACCTGATAGCCAGCCTGGAAGCTGTCATAAAGACCAGGATAGACGCGGGAATGCCCTTCGGTCCGTTCGAGCAGAGAGGTCGAGGACATCAAGAAGGGTGTCCTCGAAGGGCGACGGCTGTCGGTTGAGGTGGCCCGGGTCATCGTCGTTGCCTGCTCGGAAGATGATCCTCCCGCACGAAAGAGACGTAGGAGACCTGCCGGGTCGCGCTGCGACGACTGCGGACAACACACTATCGTCACTCCCGTCAGTGACCCAGACGAAGGCACGCTGCACCTGTGTGCGGCATGTGCGCCGGGAGATACACATGAGCGTTAAGCGTAAGGCTGCGAAGTACGATGAAGACTCAATCCAGGTTCTAGAAGGCTTAGCGGGAGTGAGGCGCCGCCCAAGTATGTATATCGGAGACGTAGGGAAGATCGGGTTTCACCACTTATTGTTTGAGGTACTGGACAACGCCATCGACGAGGCCATGGCGGGACACGCCACTGCTATCGACGTCGAGGTAAAAGACGAAGGCACCTCCGCACAGGTCCGAGACGACGGACGTGGGATCCCCACCGGCAAGCACCGGAGCGGCAAGTCCACTCTCGACGTGGTGTTCACTCAGCTCCATGCCGGAGGAAAGTTCGGCGGCGGAGGGTACAAGGTCGCGGGAGGGCTCCATGGCGTCGGCGCCGCTGTCGTCAACGCACTGAGTTCCCAAACAGAGGTGACCGTGTGGCGCGATGGGACCCGGACCCAGCGACGCTACGCGAGAGGGGTGCCCTCGGGGCGCACCTCTACAAGCAAGACACGGGGGAAGAGACAGAGAGGGACCCAAGTCGCGTTCTCCCCCGACCCTCAGATCTTCGGGGACAAGCGGCGCTTCGACATCGCGCTGATCCGCGAGCGTCTGCAGGTCAAGGCGTTCCTGAATCAGGGAACGACGTTCCGGCTCAACAGCCCAGAAGGCCGCGAGACCTTCGTCGCGCCTGGCGGACTGGCGGACTACCTCGGCACGCTGCTAGAGGACCCCCCCGTCTTCGAGCCCTTCGTATCCTCTCATCCCAGTGAAGACTGTGCGGTGGACGTCGCGCTCGCATGGACGGGAAGAAGCAGCACCGAGGTCCTCTCCTTCGCCAACGGTATCCCTACCCGAGACGGAGGTACCCATGTCCTGGGGCTTCGCGACGTCTTGGGCAAGGGACTCAAGGCTGTCTTCGAAGCAGAGAACCCCAAGATTCCAAAGAAGTGGAAGCTCTCGAGAGACGACCTACTAGAAGGCCTGGTCGCGACGGTCTCCGTAAGGCTCCCCGACCCCCAATTCCAGGGGCAGACGAAGGACCGGCTCAACAACCCGGAGACCCAGAAGCAGGTAGCCAAGGCCCTTGCGTCTGAGTTCAACACCTACCTGACCTCGGGGGCCGCACGACCTCTCGTAGCTCGAGCACTACAAGCCCTTCGAGCTCGCTACGCCAGCCGAGACGCAGCTGCCGCCGTTCGAAGAAAGTCTGTCACCTCCCGCCTGAACCTTCCCGGCAAGTTGGCCGACTGCAGCAGCGGAGATCCGGCGGAGTGCGAGCTGTTCATCGTCGAAGGAGACTCCGCAGGCGGCTCGGCCAAACAGGGTCGGAACCGCCGGACACAGGCCATCCTTCCCTTGCGCGGCAAGGTGTTGAACTCGGAGTCAGCTTCTCTGTCTCGGGTTCTGTCCAACAAGGAGCTTTCCAATGTGGTCGACGCCGTAGGCTGTGGCATCGGCCCTACCTTCGACTTGGCGGGCCTTCGCTACGACAAGATCATAATCTTGGCGGACGCCGATGACGACGGAGCCCACATCGCTACGTTGCTGTTGGTCTTCTTCTACCGTCACATGAAGCCGTTGATGGACGCGGGGAAGGTCTACTTGGCGCAGCCGCCGCTGTACTCCGTGAAGACCTCCAAGGGAACGCGCTACGCACTGGACGAAGAAGAGCTCGACGCCATTCTTCGGAAGGTAGGAAAGCGGAGCCGAGAGATCATGCGATTCAAGGGCTTGGGAGAGATGCAGCCCAAAGAACTCTTCCAGACAACGATGAGCCCCGACGGTCGTCGCTTGCAGCAAGTACTCGTGCCCCTGCACCAAACGGTGGAGACAGAGGCAGTGATGTCCGACCTGTTGGGTGAAGACGCGAGCCGTCGGTTAGAGTACGTCTACGAACGTACGGCAGACCTCTAGGGGGCTGCTCCTTACCTGCGAGGGCGGCAATGGACTTCCACTTCCAGTATGTGGTGATCGACTACGGGCACGGCGGCATGATTGACGGCGTGTACCAGACCAAGGGGGAGAAGCAGTACCACTTCCTCAGCGCGGCGGGCGACGTCCTCTTGAGCGTGTACGAGGGGGTGATCATGCGGCAGATCGCCGCCCGACTCTTCAACAAGTTCATCGCGGCGGGCAAGCCTGCGGTGGACGGCGTTGCGGGCAAGAAGATCACCTCCCCAGTGACGTGGGAGGACCTCGAGCAGCGAGACATCTCTCTTCGCCAGCGAGTGATCAACGCAGACAAGCACTACGGAGTGTCCTTCCTGTTCTCCTTACACGGGAACGCGATTGGCAATTCGATCTCGGGCCCGTCCCTGAACGCGCGCGGCTTCGCTGCGTTCACCTCAAAGGGACGTACGCTATCGGACGTCATCGCGGAGACCCTCGCGGACATGATGGCGGAGTGCGCCAAGCTTCGCGTCCGCAGGGACACCTCGGACGGTGACTCAGACTTCGAGGCGGACTTCTACGTCCTCCACAAGACCAAGGCGCCGGCGGTCCTTTCCGAGAACGGGTTCTTCGTCAACTGGGACGACGCCCAGTACCTTCTCTCCGACGAGGGACAGGACGCCATCGCAGAGGCCCACTTCCGCGCAGCCATGAAGTACCTGACGTAGTGCTCAGTACACGAGAGCTACGTACGATTCTAGCGTCGCTATTGATGTGGCGACAGTGCGGGCACAGAACCAGCCTGCACACCTTGTATTGGGGGGTCGCCAACACCCACGACGACGCCCTCACTGATGCTGAACTAGACAAGTTGATCTCCGCGTACCGCAGAGAGATCCTTCGTCTCGAAAAGGACACCCATGTTGAAGACTAACCACGGCACCGTAGCAGAGGAAGCAGACCTTGCGGGCCCCCTGTGGTAGCCGACTACACCCTCGTAGAGTCGTGCGCGGGCAGTGCTGCCTTGACGTTCTTCTTGCTGGGGGCACGCCGCGCTCTAGTCCCCTACCAGGGGAACAAGTGGAGGGTACGCAAGGAGCTCGCCCGATGTGTCCAGCGCCTCGGATTCGAGGGGCCGCCCGCCCGAGTACTTCTCACAGACCCTGGTCCGTGGGGGCGCGTCCTCGACGCAGTACTACACCTCGAGTCGCGGGAGGAGGTCATCGAGATGCTGCAGTACTACGCGCGGGAAGATCCGCGAGCAATCTACGACGGCCTGCACGGGTCCCCTCCTTCGGAGGAGGACACCTACTTCTCGGCGGAGTTTCTCTTTCTCCAGCGCCTTGCATTCAGCGGGAAAGCGGTAGGGGTTCGGGACGGGAAATGGGCGTCTCCGGGGTTCAACCGCACCAGTGCATACGGCAAGGCCGCAACAGAGAAATTCTCGAAGATCAACCCCATGGTCCCCAGCATGATCGCGACGCTGGAGAGCTACAATAACGACCTGGTCCCCTGTGAGGTAGAGGTGCGCCAGGAGTGCGCCGGCGCCCGCCCCCTGCACGTGTCGGGGCCCACCGTGGAGTACCTAGACCCGCCCTACCGAGGGCTAACTGGGTACCCGAACGGCTCCATGACCCGTCAGGAAGTACAAGACCTAGCCGTGCGGCGGCGAAACGAGGGAGCGGCTGTGATCGTGTCTGAGCAGGAAGATATCGGCCTGGGGTGGGAGCGCTCGTGCATCCACGGCGGACGCCGGGATAGTTCTCCTTTCCGGGGACAACAAGAAGAGTGGGTGTCCCTGGGCCGAGCACACTAGAATAGACGCCAGATAGCCCCTCCCGGGGGTTATCTTTAGCTCCGAGGAATGCCCATGGCCCAGTACATCAAGCTCGAGAGTGCCAAACAAGGGGCCACCGCCTCAGCACGGAGGGTCCTGTCCGCAGTCACCGCCGCCACCGCCGCCCCTACCGCTCCGAGTGACGGGGTTATGCTGCAAGGCACCGAGCAATGCCACTTGGTCTTCCAGGTCTCGGGGGCCGGAGCGGCGTTCTATCTCCAGCCCTGGGTGTACGACCACACATCCCGATCCTGGAACCGGCACTCACTCGCGTTGCCCGCGATCCGCCATAACCAACGCAGCTACTTCAACCTGGAGGGCGGTCCTGTACAGTTCTACCTTCAAGTGGTGATGGTGAGCGGCACTACGCCCCAACTGAACGCGTGGATAGAACAGGTGGTGGATACCCCATGACGACCGAAGAACCTCCGGCACCGGCGCCTCCCCCTGCTCCGGCAGAGGCCCCTCATGGGGGACTCGACTTTACCGTAGACCAGACCCACATCCACGTGCACATGAAGAAGGGCTGGCTTCTTGCGCTCATGTTGGGCCTGCCCACCGGAGGAGCATTTCTCGGGAAAGGCGTAGACATGGCGCTTCCCGGAGTCTTCTCGGAGGTCTGCGCATCCGTCACCGACCGCGAGCTCGAGAGCCTTCAGAAAGAACTCACCACCTCCTCGGAGGCCGCAGAAGAGATTCGGGAGGAGCTTGCCGACGCCCGAGAGAGCCTCGAAGAGAAGGAGGAAGCCCTTCGAGCTCTGGACAGGACGAACCTCCGACTCGAAGTCAAGCTGCAGTCTCTCGAGCAGTCAACCGAAGCGCTCATGTCCTTGATTCAATCTCGAGGTAACTGATGGTTCTCTTTTTCCTCCTACTGTCCGCCCTGGGACAAGATGCTCCCCTCGAGGAGACCGACCTCCCGCCAGCAGTCCCCGCGGCCGAGGAAGCACCGCCCGACGAGGCCCCCGACGAACTCGCGCCCCCAGAGCCGGTAATCCCCGAGCCCCTCGTCCCGCCCGAGCCGGAGACGCCCGTCGAGGAGGAAGAGGTGCCGACGCCCCCGGAAGCGGTGCCCGAGCCCGAGCCCGTATTGCCCCCCGAGGAGGAAGCAGACCCCGTACAGAGCAGGGAAGAGCAGATGCTCCGGATTGAGCTCCTAGAGCTGAAGATCCGACGCGTGATGCAGGACCTGGCCAAAGAGGGCGAAGACCCGGCGGACGGGGACACGGACGCACCTTCCGAAGAAAAGTAGGCGGTTTCCTGCCATAAGAGAAGTGAGGCACCCTACCGCCTCAGACACCTCCGTCCCGGCGGTGGGGTGGGGCTTCCCTCACTCCCCGCCGGGAGTTTTTAGCTCCGTTCGACCGTAGAGCACCGTCACCCGTATGTCGCGCTCCTTCCACTCGTCGGACACCTGCAAGAACACTGAGATCTCTTGCCCTACTAGACCCGGACGGGGGCCGCCAGCCACCACCAGGAAAGAGCACTCTTCGCCCTTGAACTCTTCCTGCGGGACAATCTTCACGCCCGCGAACTCTACGGTCTCCAGGGACAAAAGGGCGCCCTCCAGGTCCTCTCGGAGCTGGTTGATGTGGGAGGGAACGAATCGAATAGGCTTCATGACGCAGCTCTCACCTAAAAACGAGGGAGCCCGAAGGGGCCCCCTCTTTCTTCTTACGCGGCGATAGGGGATGGCGGCTCGAGTAGCGTCGGTGGCGTAGACACGAGGGTAGCGAGGGGGATCAGCCGTTCTCCGTCTCGGAGAGCGACAACCAAGTTCCCGTCCTTGTCGTACCCTTCACGGGTACGCCCCTCCCGGATAGCGTCAATCACCATCGCTGCGTAGTCTGCCGCGGCCATCACGTTCCTCCAGTGTCGTCCTTGCTGGGTGGGGCTTCCTGCTCGAGGATCTCATCGATCTCTGCATCAGTCAGAAGACCATCAGCCCAGCGGAGAACGTAAGTCATTCCCAGACAAACGTCGCTGGACCCCTTCTCAATGAGGGCCTCCAGGCGTCCGAGGAGCTTCGCCCGTGCTGCCTTCCCGGGACGAGCAACACGGTCGTCGTCTCCGGAAACCACGACGTCTTCTGCCGTGACCTTCCCCATCCAACGCTCGTTGGCGTTCAGGAACTTCTCTTGCTCCGCGGCAGACTTCTTGGCGAGTGCGCACGCAGCGGCCCAGGACAGCAGTTCACCGCGAGCGGCATGCTTGAGCTTGTCACAGGCGTTGCTCCAGAAGAACACTCGCTGGTGAACCCAGGACTCGGAACGGTTGAGGTGCTTCGCGAGCTCCGCCGTAGTGTGGCCCTCGTCGACGCGTTCCGCGAGGTACTCACAGACGTCGACGACGTTGAGGTCTTCTCGGTCGAGGTTCTCGAGGGCATTGGCGAACACCGCGTTGGCGACCTCCCCCATGTACGGGGTGTAGGGGACCCCTTCCTTCATGAAGTCTTCGTCGATGTTCTTGATGATGTACTGAATAGCCGCGGTACGGCGAGAGCCCGCCACGAGCTCCATGAGGGGCTCGCCATCTTCGTCTTCGGTCTCGAGGATGCAGATGGGGTTCATCAGCCCCTCTTTGTAGATCCCCGTGGCGAGCTCGACAATCGCGGCCTCGCTTCTCGTCTGTCGGATGTTTCGGATGCTGGAATTTTGGACGATGTCGTCCACCGGCACCTTCGGCAGGTGACTGTGGTCAAACCAACCCATGATTCTCCTGAGAGGTAAGTGGAAGTGCGTCACTACCCTTGTGACAGCTGCTTCCCCCGAGTTTGACGCCCTTACGAAGAGGACGGAATGGTGATGGAGTACGCGAAGTCGGCCTGCACGTTGCGGGTACAGAACGTGACGCTGCGTTCGTGCACGTCCACGGAAGTCACCCCCCGAACCAACTGACGGATGACGCGCTCTACCCGTACGGGGAACGCATCCACAGGGTGGGAGCAGAGCATCTCCCTCACGACCGCCGAGCGGATCTCGTAGAGGCTGACGAAGGACGGTGCGTACCGCGAGTCCTGCTTCTGATCTTCTGCCTCATGGCCGCCGATCTTCACGGCCGCCAGGTGGAGTAGTTTCCTCATCATCAGTCTTCCCCCTGTCCAGGAACTTCAGAATCTTCCGCCCCAGTTGTCGTAGTAGCCACAGAAGTACGGGCATACTCCGCCACCTCCCAGAGAAGACGCACCGCGGCGTCCTCCGCGAGACCCGCGGCAAGCAAGATCTCGGCTAGCCGAGCTAGCGGTACGTACTCTAGTACGGGTAACGAGTCCACCACCACCAACCGGTCTCGTGTACGAAGAACCAAGCACCCCACGCCCTTGCTCAGTTGCTCCCGCATCAAGTACCCGAGCTGGCGTTCCACTTCGGATACGGAGAGTTCAGAGAGATCTACTTCTTCAGGCATGGAGATGTCATACACCATCCGTACACAGGGCGCAAAAGACTGGCACAAGTAACGTAGCCAAGGAGTACCTTATATGGCAGTGAAGACCGGCGCTATTGAATACGTCCGCACCCCTACCGAAGAGAGGCTCCCGCTCCTTAACGAGCGGTACCTAGACACCGGGCTCTTGGGGTACCTGCGGAAAAAACTCTGGGGGGACCCCCTTATCCTCAAGGGCCCCAAGGGGTCCGGGAAGACCCTGGCAATCGAACAGCTGTGTGCGGAACTCGAGGTGCCCATGGTGCGGCACCCCTGTACGGAGGACGACACGACGCGCGACCTTTTCGGTAGCAAGCGGATCGACGGACGCTTCCAACTCGGGGCAATCACCGAAGCTATCGACATCGCCAACGAAGAGGGGGCGTGTGTGCTAGTCCTCGAGGAGGTCAACGCACTGTCCCCCAGAACCCAGAAGGCGCTGAACTCCGTGCTGGACTACCGAAAGGAAGTAGGCCTCGCGAAGATCGGCGTGGTGTTCCGAGTTAACGAGAAGTCCTTGCTCTGGGTAGTCGGGACGATGAACCCCAACTACTCGGGGACCTACGACCTCAACGAGGACCTCAACTCACGGTTCACTCTGGTACAGGTAGGCTACATGCCCGAGAAACTGGAGCTCGCGCTATTGCGGGAAGAGCTGGCCCACACCCTCAAGCGCGAGTTGGAGAACACCGAGCGGCGGACCGTGGACGGGATTCACCGAGTAGCGGTGGAGACCCGCAGCGGCGAGATGAACTATGCCCTGTCCACGCGAGACCTCATTACGCTCATGCACTCTTGGGCGCAGCACGGGTCCCCCGAACCCGCACTCAAAGAGGTCGAGGGGAAGTACGAGGGGGAGCACGTCAAGAACTTCCAGGCCCGCGTGGCCAGCACGTTGAAGATTGATCTGACTGCGGTCGTGTTGTTCTGATGCGTCAAGGAACGGGTGTAAAGCTGGGCCCGTTGGGGGGAACCCCAGAAGAACTTCTACAGAGAGCGGAGAGCCTGGCCGCGACCTTTAGTGCCCTTCTCGGAAGGGAGCTCCGCGTTCGGACCGGTCCGGGAGGGTGTACGGACTGTGAGACGTTCATTCAGATCGACCCCGAGGACCCCGAGGCGTACTTGGTGGCCGAGCATGAACTCTCGCACCCCGTCTTCGGGACCGACCCCAAGATGGGCAAGGTCTTCGTCACCCAGAGGGCTCTCCGCTTACTTCATACCGCCGGAGTTACCTCCACATCAGAGGAAGGTCGCGCGCTCCAGCCCCCGCTGGAGCGGACCATCCACGCTATCTGGAACGTCCTAGAGGACTGGCGGTGCGTCTCCTTGTGGTCCGAGCTCTACCCCGGGGGAGGTGATCTCCTCCAAGAGAGGTGGCGCGTCCTAGCGGAGCGGGAGATGGCGGACTCCGCCAAGGCTGCGTTCCTACCTTACCTGATGCGAACAGCCGCGGGGATTGCCACCCCCGACGCGCCACAGGAGTTCCACGACTGTGCCCCGTTCATCTCAGCGGCTGCGGCCCAAGTACGAGGGGCCGACGCTCTTGCGTGCTTGGCTATCTGCGGCAAGCTGATCGATGACGTGGCAAAGGTGTTGGTTCCGCCTCCTACACCCCCTCCGAAGGCACCGAAGCCTCGTGGGGCCCCTGGAGGACAGGGCAACGGCGCCAGTAAGGCGCCTGCGCGGAAGCGGCCCAAGGCAACAGGAAAGAAGCGCGGTACGAACGCAAAGCAGCAGGCACGCAAGCAACGCAAAAAGCAAGTTGAGCGCCTGGCCGGTGCGGCAGACAGGTCCCCCACGCCCAGCGGCATCGGCGCCAACGACACCCGTACATCTCGTACCTCTCGAAAAAGCGTTCCAGACGCTGCCCTTCTATCGAGGGTTGGGAAGGTCGAGACCGCCCTCAAGTCCGACAAGAGGGATCCCGTAACGGGGAAGACCCCCTTTGAGGTGATCCTCGATGATGGGAACGCCGCCATGCAGAAGAGGTTGGCGGACGCTCGAGCAGCTATGGGCACGGTGCACAAGACGCGCAAGCAGATCAACAACGAGAAGTTCATGGGGAGCTTCCGGGTCGCCAAGATCCCCGCACACCGCGTCACTCCCTCACGTCCTCTGCCTGCTCCCACATCTACGGGGTCCGCGATGCGGAAGGACTTGGAAAAGCTTCGCATGCGCCGCAAGTATCGGCTCGCGGAAGAAGGGGATGATGTAGACACCGAAGAGTACCTAGAGGCCATGCTCAATGGCGAGCTCGACGACGCTCGAGTGTTCTTGGACGTCAAGAGGGAGTCGGGGATGGAGCTGCTGCTCCTGGGTGACGTCTCCGGTTCCATGTTGGGGTGGGGAATCGACGCCCTGGACTACGCCACCGCAGACATCAAAGCTGCTGCCGGAACGCACATCAAGGTTCTACAGTGGGGGTTCTCGAACGAGGTCTTCGTCTTCACCAAGAACGGCTCCTTCCGGGATGTTCCCGACATGCGCAACGGAGGAACCTACTTGGTCCAGGCGGTCGATGCTGCCGTAGAGTGGGCTCGCGCGTCGAAGACTGAGCGTGCCATCATTCTCTTGACGGACGGGTACCCTACGTCTCTACGCGGAAGAAAGTCGACCGGGGAAGCTATCCTCGACATGCGCAACGTGCTGACGGAGGCCAAAGCGGACGGCATCGTCCTATCGGTCCTGGCGATTGGCTCGGCCAGCTCAAAGGATATCTATGACCGCGCGTTCGGGGCTAAGAACTACGGACACGTGACGAACAAGATTACCCTCGGAAACGCCCTGCGGGACGCCGCACAGGCGTTGTTGAAGGCGCACATCAAACGGAGAATGCGATGAAGCTTGACGAATTCAACCAGGAGCTGGCGGCGCTCCTTCGAAAGCACGAACTGAAGAACTTCATGATCATCGTCACGAACTCGGGGACGGACACGGTCGCCGGCGTCTCCTTGTCGGCCGAAACACCGGCGGACGTCTCCTCGATGTTCCATGCCCTGACCGCGTCGTTGTTTCCCCTACTTGCAGCCAAAAACGGACTACCTCCCGTGGCGGCGGCCGAGGCCCTGAAAGGGTTGATCGCCGAAGCCCTGCAAGATCGACAGGAGTACACGACCCAAGTACGCGACCGCGCTGACCAGCTCATCGACTCGGCTCTTCGTCCGGGCGGTCGGTGAACCTCGGGGAGAACCGGGAACTCTTCCTAGCGAGGACTGCGCGGCGCATAGAGACCGCCGCGGGGCGTCGGATCTCCCGCATCGAGGTCATCCGCTTGCTCATCGACGCGGCCATGCAGGATGAAGCCGCTCTGGGGGCGCAGGACCCCTCGAGCCCAAGGACGCCCGGCTCTACACGGCTGCGACAGCCGGAGCAGCGTGCGCCAACGACATCAGGCCTCGAGCTGTCTGCGTTGTTGCGTATCCTGGAACCTGCTTCGCATCCGTCCGACGGTTCTTGATTGCTTCGCGAGACTTGAGTGCTGTCGCCCCAAGGGCGGCAGCCACCAGTGCTCTCTTGGGGGTGACTACTCCCCCCTCCTTCTTAGCCGAAAGTGGGCCACGAGCTACTGACACGTGCGATGGGTGGCGGGCAGAGGCATGGGCCAGTGCCTCCTCTTTCTTTACCTCAGGCGTAGGGATGCCCTTCGCCTTGATGGGGGCCAAGGAAGCCAGCCCTGCGGACTTTCCCATGTGACTCGGGTGGTACTTCTCTGCCGTCGCCTTCGCGTCTTCGGCGAATCGAGCCAGGTCACCCTTTCCACGTATCGAGCGCTTCTGGTGGACGGAGACTCCAGATGCACGACCCCCGGAATCCAGAACGTCCGAGGTCACGTTCGCAACTAGGTGATCTCCATGACGGAAGACCGCGACTCGCGGATGGCCGTGCATAGTACGATCCACCGATGTATACGCCGGCTTGGAACTGCGTGCAGTTACGGCAGAAGTAGCGTTGACCAGTGCCCGCTGCCCACGTTCCGTCTTCAGTCGGCGCCCCGAGTGAACAAACTCATCTGCCCCCCGATTTGCAAGATCCTGTGCCCAGCTACTTACCGGACCAGCAGCTACCGGGCGAAGGCGGTCGTAGGTATCTCCGGCTCCAGCCCCCAGCGCAGCTCCTGCAAGTCCCCCAACCAGGGCACCCCTCTTCCCCTTCTTCTTCCCACCGAGGCCGGCACCTGCAAGTCCACCGACGGCCGCGCCCAGCAGACGCCGCTTATTGGTAGTAGTCAGGGCCGCGGTCTTCTTAGCCCCAGGAACCTCCGGGACAGGGATGCCCTTCGCCTTGATGGGGTCTACGGCGGGCTTCTTCCAGTTGCCGGAGAAGGGATTCACGGGGACCGTGCCTTTGTTCCTTCCCGTAGAACCTGGCTGCACGCGGACGTTCGCCCAGCGAGGAACCACCAGCCCCTTTATGCGAGGGCGAGGGGCCTGGGCAGAGGGGGCTGGTGGCTCGAGCTGCATGGACGCGGCTTTCCGGAAGGCGCGGATGACGGAGGGCAACATCACTTGAAACCTCCGAACAGGTACCCTTGGCCCGACTTCAGCCTACGGCGTTGTCTCCGAGTCCCTGCCTGCACTTGGCGCCGGTAGATCAGCTGCTGTCGCTGGATACGGGCCTTGTTCTTCTGGCGGTACTGTCGGTTACGGGACTGAATCTGCGCACGGTTCCGGATGTAGTACTCGTGGCGACGACGGGTAGAGCTCCCGGACCTGCGGACTTGCACCCCCGCGACCTTCTCTCGCATTGCAGTGAGTAGCTCAGGATTTAGCATCACCCACCCTCTTCTTCCCTCGTAACTTCTTGAGCTTCTTGTTGACGAGGTGGGCCCCTAGTAGCGGCATGGCGGCGCCGGCGAGGTAGGTACCATAAGCAGGAGCCAGGCGGAGACCGCCTTTGAGGGCTTCACTAGTTCCGTGAGTTTTCCGGAGAAGCTGCATCCCTTTCCCGGTAGCAACCGCCTCCTCTACGAGCATCGGAAGGTTTACGGCCGAGGCTCCAATTAGCGCGTTTCGGTAGCGACGGAGTCGCCTAGCCGCCTTCTTCTTGTCCTCCTGAAGCGAGACATCCGAGGCCCAGGGGGCAGCCATAGCCATCGCCCCCGCAGCCAGGGGGCCCCCTACTCGACCTATAACGTCAGCTTTTGAGATTGCCCGGCGCAGCATGCCGCCAGAAGAAGCCAACGCATGGCCCGCTTCGTGCGCCAAGACCGCGGGATGGTCCGAGGTTGCAACACGCACAACCCTCCCGGAGGGGCTGAAGTGGGCTGCTACGTTTGGAGCTACCTCAACCCGTACTCCGTCTTTCCGAAGTCGCCGGACGACTGCTTCCATGCCCCTCAGGGGACCTCCTGTCCCAGCTGACCACCCAGCTAGTCGGTGGAGACCGTGTCCCGCAGACGAGAGCGCCACTGCACCTATACCTGGAAGCATCAAATCGTCAGGCGTGCTTAGCGCTCCTCGGTACCCCTTCGGTACTCGAGCCGAGATCCCCTCGTGCCCTTGACCCACCAACGCATCGTGAATCGCTCGAAGACGGTAGGGATGGTCTGTCCTCTTCGCCTCCCCTAACAACTCCTCGGTGGTCATTGGCCGCTTGCCTCCGAGCCAGCTCTTGCCTTTCTTCTTGGACAGGGACTCTCGCTGCCCGATGTACCGGGTTCGGGGAGCGGGGAGATACCCTAGAGATGTCGGTGAGCCGCCTGTTGTCGACAGCTCGTGGTCGATGAGATGGCCCTCGTACTCCTTAGCCGTCATGCGCTTGATTTTGCCCGTAGCTTGTTTGAGGAGATCGACGTTCATCCTTCCGACTCCTGATATGTGGAGCTCGGGCGCATTCGCTTCACTCGACGTACGAACTTCTTATCAAGGCGGGGAGCGACCTTCTGTAGCATACCGGGTGCGCGAGTCACGCGCCCCTTCAGGTAGTAGTACATCCCCGGTACACCCTCCCCTATCAGGTGCGGCATGCCGCTGACGGTTGCCTTGGCTACGTCTCTGTAGGTGGGGGCTTTCTTTACCCCGTGCTGGGCAGCACGGTGAACCCCCGATACTCCGGTGCGTGCCCTCTCCTTCGCCTTCCGCTTCTGCTGCCGAAGACGGTACATCAGCATGGATGTCGACGGATGCTTATCTTCGTGGATGTTCCAGTGGTCCCCGTGCTGATGCACGTGGTGGTTCATCGTAGGGTGGCGGAAACTTCGAATCTGTGTCTGGCCCGCCTCAGGAACTGCGACCGTCACGGGAACGAACCCCAACGTCTTGGTCAAGTCCTTTTCGGTGAGCTTGCTGCGCGGAACCAGCACGCGCTTATTACCTCCGACCATAACTCCGGAGGACTCAAGAGACCCTGCGATAGAGTCCCAGCGTTTCTTGGTGTGGGTAGCTCGCTGACTCTCTGTCCACTCTCGGGCGGTCTTAGCGAAGCCCACACTGATTGCTGCTCTGAGCTTACTAGGGTCCATGATTACCCCGAGACAAAAAAACTATAACGCAGCCGGGCATAAGAAGTATGACACACAACCTATCTAAGGAGCATTGATGATGCGCACATACAGTCACGAGGAGGCGCTGATTCTGTGGGAGTTTTTGAGGAAGCACCCACGAGCTCGGAAGCTACCGGGTCTTCTTTTGCTCATGCAGCACGTAGAATTACTGGTCATACACCCCAATAGATGTAGACCTACTGACCCGCGGCCAAGCCACGCTGGTGGCGTTGACGATCTCGAAACTTCTTGAGGCCGTAGGCTCCGCCAGCCAGGAAGCCAATTCCTGCTACTCCGAGAGCCCTTTGTTTGGGGGTGAGGTTCGAAATCATGCGAGGGACACCGCGAGTGGTGCCGCGAGTGGTGCCGCGAGTGGTACCTCGAGTGACACGCAGACGATCTCGTAAGGCCGTTGCTCTCTCTGCCGCGGAGGCAACAGGCCCCTTTGCCCTCCGCACTTTAGGGGCCTGACGAGACCCCCCTAGTGCTTTTCCTGCCCTAACAGCCTGCTGGTGTGCCCTTCTAGCTGCCAGACTCGGATCAGCGCGCAGCAAAGCCTCATCTTCCACGAGCCGGGTCTGCTTCGCGGGATCTATGCCGCCAAGGTAGTAGTTGAGTGCCTCGTTTGCGTACTGCCTATGCCTGCGTTCGACCCCTGGGCGAACTAGGCTTGTGGCTCCTTCGGGGGAGGGCAAAGCATCGAGGATCTTTGGTTTGCCTTTTTTATCTATCACCCAGTTTCCGCGGTTAGCTTCAACGTCATCTAGACGCCACCCTTTCTTTCTTGCAGACTCCAGGGCAGACTGTACGAGCGGGAGGTCTTTACCTACCGCTCCCCCAAACCAATTACGGCCCACATTGGGTGTGCGGCCTTTTGCAAATTCCATTCGATGGATGGCCCCACCTCCTGGAGCCTTCTCCGTGTGTCCATACATCCTAACGACGCGAGAATCGCCCGCCAAGGCAGCGTGGGCGTCTACCTTCGCCTTACGTAAGTGGGCGTCCTGTAGGAGTCCGCGGGGGCCGTCTGGGTCGTGATATGCCTTACGTACGGCCAGCCCCTTTGGGTCAACGATCAAAGACACGTTGCCTTCAGCTCCTGCCCCTAAAAACCCCTTTCGGAAATTAGGGAAGATCTGCCGACCCATTGGCGACTCTTTAATGTACCCGCCCGCCCCTAAACGCTTAATCAGCGCGTCAGCCTGTTCGTGCTTACCTGCGTCAACCAGCTTTCGGACCTCTTTCAACGCCCGGTCAGCTGCCTGTTTTACGCGGAAGGTGTTCAACATGATTACCCCGAGATCAGGCCCACGACCGTAGTAGCGACCGGAACCGCTCGCTCGAACTGGATGGACACCGACTCTTGGATGATCGTACCCATCGCGTCCGTGCCCATGTTGTGGTTCGGGACGTAGCAGTCCTCGAAGTACATCGCGCCGAGGGTGTCCTCGTTGCTGTCCTTCATCATCATCATCAGGCCGATGGGCTGCTTGAACAGGTCCGAGGCCAGGTTGAGGAAGATGTTCTCGTACCCCGGGGGGATCTTGACGTCGTGCGGGTTGGCGACGGTAGCGGCACCCAGGTTGGCGAACACCGGGCTCACGAGCGTGGGAGGTACGACGTCCTGGTAGTACGCGTACAGCGCGCGGAGGAGCGAAGGACCGTGGTACATGATGCGCCCCAGCCCCAGCTGTCCGATGGTCCGGCCAGGAATGAAATAGGAGCGCTCTGAACCGAGCTCGAAGACCCGAGTCAACGCCTTGTTGTGACTCAGGTTCAAGTTCTGGATGAGACCGATGGGGTACACGATCTGGTCGCCAGTAGACGTACCCACCGCGGTCCCGACCCCTGCGGCACCGCCGGGGAGGTTCGCGAGACGAGGCGGCCCCGCAGCGAGAACCATGTAGGCCGCGTTCATGTAGCGGCCGTCGACCATGCCCGACTGGACATAGTCGTCGTATGGGCTCCATGCGCTTAGGGTCGCCATGCTTTCTTTCCTCCGAGAGCGCTAGCTCTCTCAGTCCGCGTAGATGAGCTTTGCGTTCTGGACAGCGAGGATACCCGCACCGCCCGCATCGCCGTCGCAGAAGATGCGAAGCTTCAGGACATCCCCCTCGGCGACCGTGACCTTGGCGCCGGCGTTGCGCATGACGACCTTGTGGAGCTCGGGCCCCGCTGTGTCGTCTCCACGCTCTGTCGACGTATTGTGGTCGTCGTCATAGTCGGCGTCGTCCTCGCCCATGGCCACCGCAGCCGTGGGGGCGGAACCGTCGTCGCCTTGGGTCTCAATCCAGAGCTCGAAGCGCACGTCATCGAGATCATCAGTGTCCACCGAGTAGTTGGCGTCCACGCCCAGTACGGTCACCGTGTTCCCTGCGCCAGCGGCTTCGACGGGGAGGGTGACCCAGAAGGACTCCGAAGCCACCGCAGCAGTACGCGTGAGCGCACCGAGGCCGGTCGCCGCAGGGACCCATGCCCACGCGCCGCCGTCTGCCGCGCCGCCGGAGAGGTTGATCGCCATCTCCTTCGTCTGGCGCGCAGTGACCGTACCGACGAATTGCTTGTACCCGTCGGAGACCACGAACACGCCGTGGAAAGCCGGGGTCATGTCGGTGCCGACGCCGTCCGTGTCGGAGGGGTCGAAGTCGAACGTGATGGCGGTATTCGTCCAGGAGGTAATCCCCCAGCCGACCGTCTCGCCATCCACCGGGAACGCGCCGACGTCCAAGGAGAAGGTGCCCCCGGCGCCGCCGGCCATGTCGGTCGCGGTCAGGTCCGCGGGAAGCCCGAGGCCCGTGCCGCCTGCCGTCACGTTCACGAGGAACTTGGCCGCAGCATCGGCATTCACCGCCGCAGCGATGCCCGTTGCGTTGGTGGAGTTCGAGGTGATCACCAGAGTCTGTGCGGCCACGTCAGCCGTAACCGTCAGTGCACCCGTCTCGGTGATAGTGACCGAGATGTCGTTCCCGGGCGTGCCGGGGACCACAGCTTCGAACGTCAGGGCAGCGTCACCGGTACCGTGTACCAGCGTTGCTTGTGCGCCTCGACTTCCCAGCAGCCCCGTACCCCACACGAAGGCGCCGGCGATGGGCCCCTCGCCGATGTTGGCGGTAGCGTTGGGGGAGAAACCGTGGATGTCCGCGTAGCCGTCAGCCGCGGCACGGGTCTCAAGGCGCCGGAGCGCCTCTGCAAGCGTGCCATCACGCTCGTCCTGCCGACGATCGGTGCGCTGCGTACGCCAGAGTTCGGGGAAGTTGGTCTGATCGACCAGTGAAAGGGCGGTAGGGAGGGCCATTGCTGCTCCTGGTCAGGTCACACTACGACCGTAACGCGAATCTTGTTGCTGGGGTACGAAGGGGTCACGTCGACCGTGACTAGAATAGTGTCGGGGTCGTCTTCATCCTGGAGAATGCTCTCCAGGGATGCCGATCTCATGACGCCGCGAGACTGGATGAGCTCCGTAAAGCCCTCGTTGGCCGCGGCCACCTCATCGAGAAGGCCGGGAGTGATGACCCGACCACCGATGTACACGGTGTTGACCTCGCGGTACCCCTTCGCGGCCCAGTCAATCTGGGACGTAATGGAGTACTCGCGAACCTCGATAGAGGAGATAGCGGTCGTGCGACAGTGCCTCGACGCCACCGCACCGCCCAGATTCACCAAGATGTTGCGGCCACCGTCGGCAACGGTGTCGAGTTGCTTCTCACTGAGGGTGTCGTCCGTTCCGTAAACGGCGGCGATACCCGGCAGCGCTACGCGAGTCTTGGGAATCTGCGGAAGCTGTTCCGCAGTGAGCCCCGCGAGACTACAGTTGGCGTAGAATCCGTCGACGTTTTGCGTAATGCCATTTACCGGGACATCCACCGAGGCACAGTACGTGAGCACGACCCTGCGAGAGTTGTACGCCTTGCCCTCGTCTGCTCCCGCCTGCGCTAGCGCGTTGAAGTCCGTAAGCGTCGACCCCGTAATCACAAGCGGAGCGCCGCGTTCGTAGACGGTCCACTGGAGGTTGTCCAGCCCCGACGAACCGTCGAGAGTAGCAGTGGAGTAGAAGCTGTCGTCGTTCTCGCCAGTTGCGAACGTGGTGCGGAACGTCAGAACAGAACCCGACACCGCAGAGATGCTGTAGCGCACCAGGCGGGTAGAGCCTGCCTCGGTGACCAACGCCTCCCAGTACACCTCGTCCGAGACGGGGATGGTAGTGGAGATGTCCACACCAGCAGCGATAAGCGCCGGGCCGGGGTTGGTGTCCAGCGTGATGCTGTCGTCCGAGCCGTTGGTCTCACCGTCCGAGCCCGACACCAACGTAGTAGCGGGAGCACGGCTCGAGATCGGCTGCCACAGAAGTGCCGTACGTTCCCCTCGCTCTTCCGGCTCCGAGAAGGCCTCCACGTGGGCCTTAATGAGCCCGTTGATCGTGGGGTCCCCCTGCAGTGCTGCAAGGGCGTAGATCTCTTTGCTCTCAAGGAACTCCAGAGCGCGCGCCCAGCCGTCGATGGTTCCGTCGACTGCAGCTGCGTTGACCTCGTCAATGCCAATCGCGGAGACGTCGTAAGTGGGTGCGGCGCTCTTGGCCAAGAAGGCACCGAGGGCCAGGGGATTGTCCGCGCTGATGGGGCCGATAGCCGCCTCGATCGTAGTCGTGCTGGAAAGGACCAACAGTCCGGGAGTAGCGGCAGACGCCGTGACGTCCAGACGAAGAGCCTCGTACTGCAGGTACACGTCCGCCAGTGCAGAAGCAATGGCGTAGGGTTCGCCCGTCAACGGAGCTCGGAGGATCTGCCCGCCGAGCGTCGCGTCACCTGCGTCGTCCAGGTAGAAGTCGGGAAGAGGCCTGCCGGAGCCCTGGTCCGTGTCGTTCGTAGTGACGAAGCCCAGCACCGTGTCGGCGGAGGCGTCCTGGTCCACGTCGATGCGCGAAGCCACACCAACCAGCGTACTGGTCAGTACCATCTTCCCCGAAGACTCGGACGCGATGTCGCTCGAGGCACCTACCTCGGTGTTGATGTCGTCGATGGCATCCGCCAACGAGTTGGTGACGAACGTCGCCTCGTAGGTGTGTGGGTTCCGGTCCAACTGGAAGGACAGCGTGGAGCCGGACAAGCCGTTGGCTCCCGTATCGTCCGAGTTCTCGCCGTCGACTACGCCGACGTTGTTGGCGATGGCGACGAAGTCACCGCCCATCAAAACGTTACCTGCGTAGGCTACCTCTGTAGCGGTGAGCTCGAGGTCGATAGCGGCACCGCCTGCGATAGTACGCAGAGTCAGAGTGTCGGTCACGTCTTCTCCGACCCACCAAGCCACTCGCCCGCCGACACCGTTGTGCTTAGTCAAGGTCGCAACCGCGTTCAGGGCCGCTGCCAGGGCAGACGTGGTCAGGGGCGCCCCCGTGAACCCGCCGCCCCCGGTGTCCAGGTTGTACGTGCCCGTAATAGCGATCTGATCGGTAGCGTAGGTGAGTCCTACTGACGTGACAGAGGTGATCTCCGCAGGAGTGTCGCCGTCATCGTCGTGGAACCCGCAGGAGCGGAAACCATCGGTCAGGTCAACCGCAGTGAGGGAGATAGTGACGTCCGAGCCGACATCCGTAGTCGTAACCGTCAGCGTTCCGTACGCGTCACCGTCCCCGCTGGTAGTGAGCGTAGCGATTTCAATCGCTCCGTCGTAGAGCTTGCCATCCAGGCCGGGCGCAACTCCGGCATTACCGAAGGCGGCTGCGATGATGTCCCGAAGATCCCCGAGGTCTGCGGCAGTCGATGCGTCCACCGCAGACGTCGTGACAATGTGCACGCCGTAGCTGTCCGACACGGTAGCCTCGAAGGCCACCGACGTAAGCCCCACCAGCGGAAGGGAGATCGTATCTCCCGTAACGATGGCCGACGTACCGAACTCGCGGTCACGCCCGACGGAAGTGGTTGCCGCCGAAGTACTGAAGTTCAGCGCGGTGTTGGCCGTGCCGTCCTTGCTAATGGCGATGCCCTGTGCCTTGCCGGTCTTCACCGTGCTCAGGACCAAGCGGTCACCGCTATTCGACGCCGTGATGGCGGAGTCCAGCCCAACAGCAGTGAGGGCAAGGTTCGCTGCGGCCACCAGCGCCGCGATGTTGGCGTAGGGACCTCCCACCAAGATCGCAGTCTCCTGGTCTGCGGCGACCCCGTCTTCGGTCGAGGTGACCTGCAGGGTCAGGCCAGCCAGAGCTGCGGGGAAGGTCACGTCTGCCGTGCTCTGTACTACCGCCGCAAGTGCGGCTGTCGCAGTATTCGACCCCGTAAGGGTGGCCGCCTGCCCCGTCCCGTCTCCCGGGAACTGCAGCCCGCCTGCCTCGAACCACGCCCACTCAGGAGAGAAGGGCGTCGGATGCGTGATGATGTTGACCTCGAGAGTGTCGTACACCCTGTTGGTCGCCACCCCCTCCGCGTCGAAAGTAGACAGCGCAGTGCTCAAGGAGCCAATCTTGAACCTGGTGGGCTCTACCCGAATGATCTCGCCAACGGCCGAACCGTTAGCCCAGAGTACGTCTCCTGGGCGCGAAGCCGTCGCCGCACGCAGCGGGAAGGTGTTCGCGGCTGCGGTAGACGTGAAGTCGATGGACGTAAACGCCTTCGCTTCCGAGAAGTCGTCATACGAAGGGCCGTTGACGTTGATGCCGGAGAGGCCTACCCAGACATCATCCGTCTGAGCGGCAGCGGGGAACGCCGTGTCCACGCTGTCCTCGAAATACGCCCCGGCGTAGGGCTCTACCCACGGAGTGACAAGGTCCGAGTCCGCGTCATCTTGGCCGCGCAGGCCCGCACCTTCGACCCGGTATTCCTTGCTGTCGTCGAAGCCCGAGCCGAAGAGGATCTTCAGTGCAGACGCTCCTGCGCGCAGCGTCAGGCTGGCCCCGGCAGAGGCAGACGGGGAGAACAGCTGCACCACCACTTCACCGATCACGGCGGGACCAGGAACCCCCGGCGCCGGGCGGTCCAAGTTGCTGCCCGGGATAAGGGCAGGAATGGTGTAGACCCGTGCAACCGTCGCGCCGACTGCCGTGTTGATCGCCGCCACTACTTCAGCAGCAGTCAAGGTCCCGACCAAGGTAACGGTCACGTCTTTGCTGGTGTCAGTGGCGTTCCGGGTGTCTACCGCAAGAAGAAGGACGTCACCGACCGTGGCGTCGAACGTGAACGAGTCGACCCGCGTAGACAGGATCACCGGGTACGCGGCGAACCCAACCTCGGTAAGGTACGACGAACCGTAGGTGTTGTGGGACCCTCGGGGGATCTCGAAGACGGAGCCGCCAAAGTTCATGTACGCCGACACCTCTTCCTCGGAGATGTTCAGCTCAGCCAGATTGGCTCGGGGATCGGGGAAGTCCGTCTGCGGAACAAACAGGTCTCCCTGATTGTACTGGCCGCCCGCGTACTTGGCGTCCGCGTTGAGCGCGCCTTGCTCGTCCAGAACATTGACGATCTGATAGCAAGGGCCCGCAACACAGGGGGTGAGCAGAGGAGTCGAAGTGACCGTCGGGGTCTCTTCGATCTGCTGAATGACGTTGACGCCTGGTCGGTGTTCGGAAGCCATCTACTAGCTCTCCTCAAGGGGCCGAAGGTCGGATATCTGGAATGGCTGTATCTCTCCGCCCACTTCTACGGTAGTCGGTCTTAGCGCGTAGCGCCCTCGAATCAACCGGATTGTGCGCGGGCGAGTATTGATTGACAGCTCCATCCGTTCCAGGGTCCTCGGTGCGGTGTAGGGGTACTCGCGCGCGCGAAGTTGCCCCAAGATTTGGTCGATGTTGCGATATTGCGGAGCCTGGGCCCCAATACTAGTACGCCAGCTCCACTGAAATTGAAAGGGGACGTTGACCTGAACCATGACCAAGGAGCTGGGAACCGACCCGTTGATCAAAGCCCCGGGGGGTGATGGTGAGTTTATACCAATCTGCGGACGGCCGATGGCATGAAATCCCCGGGGGCTCTCCAATAGGTTCCTGTGGGCCCGGGTCGCGTTCCGAACAATCTGTGCCAGCCACTTGGCCTTGATGTCCCCATTAGCGAGGCAGTAAACCGCGAAGTGTCCCGACTCTAGGTCGGAATACAGCTTCTCGTTCGTACTGAGGGTCTGCTCCACCACGTTGTTTATTCCGAGCCCCATGGTCTGGGTGGGGGTCATCAGGACCGTTATCGCGGGGCGGCGCGAAACTACCTCTGCCTTGAGCGGAGTCTCTGCGGTAATTGAAATTTGGCTGTTCTCTTGGTCGGGCTCCCAGTGCGCACCGCTTTCGTCGGGCAGGAAGTTGAAGATCCCCTGCAGGAAACCCACGTAGAGCGTCAACGCGTAGCGAAGGGGATCCTCCCCCAGCCCCGTATCTCTCGGGCCGCGATTTGCGTTGACTACGCTCACTTGACCCCCTCCTGCTCCTTCTTCTCTTCCTTCTTCTTGCGAATCAGCGCCAAGCGCCGATTGCTAAATGCCCTGGCGTTCCCTGCCGCTAGGGCCGTCCCTACTCCCAGAGTAGCGCCCATCCCGCGAAGAAGCGCGGTGCGTTGGGTGGGCGTCATCCCTCGGAAGAGTTGGCGCACCTTGGGACTCTTCGAAGCCAGGCCAGCAGCGGCTCCCCCCGCCAGGTACCCCAGCGTAGTGCCTCCCCCGATCAGCGTCGCGTTCATCAACACAGAGCGGAGGGGAACTTTCGAGGAGGGCATGTCGGTCTTGCTGGCCATTAGTACCTGTGCCGGGGCTGGACTTCTTGCTCGAGGTCTACGTCTCGCGCTTCGTCCAGGTTTTGGGGGTTGGTGAAGTTGCGCGGAGCGCGGAGCTCCTCCGCAGCCAAGTCGATGTTCAACGGTATCAGATCTTCTACGGACCCCCGCTCAACCTTAGTGAGAGTGAGAGTCTGGCGGACAGATACCCCTAACCTCGTGGGGCCTCCGACACGAACCGCGACGAACCGGTTGTTCTGCGCGTCTATGACCAAGTCGTGGGGACGGATGTCGGGAGAGGGGCTCGTGTCCAGGGAGCCGTACACGGGGACGCGCCGGTCATCGAGGGAGATCAAATCCTCGACATCGCTCCGGGATAGGCGCCCCCAGAACTTCACGGGGCGGTGGTACCCTCCCGAGAAACCCGTGCCCCAACAGACCTGACACTGCTCGTCGGTGCGCTTGCCTAGTCGAGGGTCGTAGCACGAGGGGCAGGTCTGCCCGAAGGTACGGCGATTGAACACCCAGCACGCGTAGCCAGCGTGCTCTCGGAACATCACGTACTGACTGCGGATGATCTCCGCGGCAATGAGGTCCTCGGGGCCGAAGACGTCCTGGACTTCGCTAGTGACTTCCCAGCCTTCCAGGCGATGTACGGCACGGATTCGGTAGAACCAGGTACGCGTCTCTGACCTGGCGTGGACGGTGTTGTCGCGAAGGTAGTACTGGTCCACCAGCGGTCCCGCGAGCACGGGCCAGTCCCCGTTCTCTACTTCCGACCGCTCCACGTAGAAGTCCCACTCCTGCAGGTCCATCTGAGTAGGTTCAATCTCCCAGTAGAGGTCGAAGTACTCGAGGGAGAAGGAACGTACGCGGAACTGGCGGAACTTGATCAATAGGCTAGCCTCCTGAGGGCATGCGTAGGGTCATACTACCCGCCTCGCTACTTCTGCGGTAGCAGCAGCAGCAAGAAGTCCCGGGGCCAAGAGGTATGCAGGGTAGGTGGCCTGCAGGGGGAGGAGTTCCTTGGCATACTCCCTGGCTTTGCCCCTCCTACGTGCGGCAAGAAGCGCACGTGCCGTAGCTCGCCCCTCCTCCACCAGCGTGGGACCTGCTCCGATGGCAGTTCCCAGTAGTAAGTGGTTCCGCAGAGATCGCGCACCCGCGCGAATGCCGCTGGGCGACCCAGAAGCCGCACCAGCAAGGCCCCGCAGAACCCCCGCCGCCATCACGCCCGAACCAGCCAATTGGGCGTACGGTGCCACACGTAGAAGAGTGTTACGGCCAGTAGCGTGCCCTAGCTCGTGCGACAGCACCGCCGGAGATCGGCTCTTGCCCATGAAGATAGAGTTGCTGCCGTGAGCGTAGAAGGGCGGGGAGTCCTCAAAACGATGTGCTACTGCCTTTAGCTTCTCCGGGTCGCCCCCCACCATCCGGGACCCAAGAGGCGTTAGCATCGCCTGAACGTCTTCCGTAGAGGGAGTGCCCTTGACCTTGACCCCCTTCCTCTCGGCGATAGACCGGATACGCTCGAACTCCGAGCGTGCTTTCTCTTGCACGAGAACCTCAGAAATCAGGCTACTTCCCAAGCCACGACGGCGCCTTGCGCAAGCCGTGTTCAGCCTCGGTAAAGGCTGTCTGGCGCGCGCTCTGCCCGCGAAACGCCGAACTTGCCGGTACCTTCTTGCCGCTCGCAGCAGAGGAGAAAAGCTGTGATTGTCGGCGACGAACGTTAGCCGCGACACTCGTCGAGTTCTTCCCAGACCGCAATCCTAGCTTACCAGCTGTATTTCGGGCCGCAGCCGACAAGGGCGCCGCTTCCGAGCCGACGGTGCTTTGGGCAAGGCTCGACAACGAACGTGCCCGGCCTGCGGCAGCCCTGCTAGCTCGCTGAAGCAACCCAGGGCTAAGCGCAGTCTTCTCGAGGGCACCCCGAGTCAGGTAGATTTCGACAAGTGCGGCTATTTTCTCTTGCATAGGAACCTCAAAAGCCAGGAAGGTAGATACCGTTCACAACGAAGTATTCGGAAAACACTCCGGGACCGGACAGTGCCTGTTCGACGTTGATCGCCCGCTTGATGCGGTCCACTCGAGCGAGCGTAGACGTCCTGTACATTTGCGCCCAGTTCATCAGGGTGTTGAACTTGTCTGAGACCGAGACGCTGATGCCCCCGTCGTTGTAGCTGAGATGGTTACGCACCTGCAGCAGTGCCACTGATTCGAGCAAGTCTGCCACCGCCAGGCGCTTCAGCAGAGAGATGCTGGGGAAGTTCTCGAGGTTGTACGCACCGATGAATGGCGGGGTCGTGTTGAACACGTCCAACCCGTCAGCGATGGCCCAGGCGATCTGACGGTCGCTAGACTCCTGCCCTTTGATCAACCGGTTGAGCTCCGGCCGGTCCCGCATGTACTCGCGAATCACCAGAACAAGCTGATTCATGCGAACGGAAGCCGACGGGATTGGCGTAACGGTACCGAGTTGACTGTCGAGGGGCACGACTACTCCACAGGGATGTAGGTATCTCGGCTTCGCGTCCACCTTCGAAGAAAGAAGAAGAACTCGGGGTCCAGGTCAGCACATCGAATGGCGCGCAGTAGCGCATGCACCATTCGAGGACTGTTGGCGCGCTTCGTCAGGGGCGGAAGGACTGCGTCCGCTAGACTGTGAAGCTGCGCCAAGCTCAAGGACTGCAGATGCTCTGCCGCCTCCGCTTCGGTCATCGGGCCTACGGGAGACGCAACGGGTACAAGCGACGGCATCGTACCTGGGTGCAGGTACTTACCGAACATCCGACGGTGACGATCCGTCACCGCTGTATCAGGGACTGTTCGCGTCCTTCCTGGGCGCAACAGCTCACCCGCGATGCGAATGCCGATCCCCTTACCGGTCAAGTGGGAGATGTTGCTGATGATCACGTCGCCTCCGAGAGCTCCAGGATTTTGTCGGCCAGTTCGGCCTTGTTCATGGAGTGGAGCCCGTCATCGTAGCCGAGATCGTCCCGCAAGATGGCCTTGAGGTCTCCGTTCGAGTAGAGCGAGCGGTCCATGAGATCGTCCCGGAGGTACTTGGTGCCCTCCACCTGAGCGACTACAGACTCTTCGTCCTCTTCGGTCACGGCATCGAGAATGTCGTCCGGCTGCGCCGCCACGCCCGCTTCTTCCTCCTCCTCTTCTACCGGCGCTGGCTCCGGCTCGGTGGATTCGGGCTCGGTGGATTCGACCACGGGCGTGGGCAGGGAGTGTAGGTACTGACGGATGTCCCGAGAGATGAAGAGACGAGGCATGTCTTCGAAGACAGGCTCGGGTTCGGCCGCCGGTGTCGGCGTAGCGACCTTGAGGACTACAAACCCCAGGTCCACTGCCAGTACGGTACAGTCCACCTCTCCGCGTGAGGGCGCCGAGGGGTTCACGAAGGAGACCACGTTCCGGGCCTGGAGTTCCCCAATCTGAAGAAGCACCCTCTCCGTGAGGTCGCGTGCCTGAATCACCCTCGTGGCTTTCGGAGGCAATGTACGCCCACCCACCATCGGTCGGGTGTCTTCCCCCTTCTTCGAAGGAAACCGCGGGTCATGCAGTACGTTCCGCAAAAGATATCGCTTCATTATGAACCTCTTGAAAGAAGAAACCCCTGGACCCTAATTGGGACCGGGGGCCTCCGGCAGAAGAACTTCGGGGGCGAGTCCGAAGATCAGTGCAGGCTGATGGCAGGGAAGGTCAGGCCGTCGGCCGCCTTGTTGTTCTGCGCACCGAGGTCTTCCTCGGCCATCGGGATCGCCGCAGCGAAGCCCGCGTCGGTGGCGGTCGGAGTCACGGACCCGGAGTAGAGCTCGAGCTTCACCACCGAGGCGATGTTGCCGAATCCCATGCCGATGTCCATCCAGGCCTGCCAGAAGATGCGGTTGGCGATCTTGTCGACGTAGAACTTGATGTCGTTGAGGATGAAGTTCCGGCCGAAGAAGTCCGCCGACGTGAACACGTAGACGTTGCCTTCACGGACGATGTCGTTCTTGATCGTCTTGATCATCCGGAGACCGACCGACTTGGCGTAGGTGTAGCCTTCCACCGCAGTCTCGGACTGCAGCTTGTCGCCGAGGTCCTCGTGGGTCCAGGTGTCGAAGTCGTCGGCATCGCTCTCCGTGATGAGCATCACGGTAGGACGGAGACGGCCCTGACGAACCACGTTCCCTGCAGCGTCTTGCACCTGGCGCTTGAGGAGCTTCTTGATGGCGACGATGTCGGGGCGCTGGATGGCCTGCGACACGAAGTCGTCGGTGGTACGGGCCAGAGCCAGAACACCCTTGACCTTGGACACGCCGACCACCGCCGCGCCGCTGACGTTCGTGGTGTTGAACGCCACCGCACCCGCGTTGCCTTCGTCTTGCATGGCCTCGATGCAAGCGTCGATGTGCCGGATGTACTCGCGGTCCTTGACCTCGAGCATGTCCTTGATCGAGTTCTGCTCGATGATGCGCGTCACGGGCATCCGGTAGGCCATCAGTTCCTGCTCGATGATCTCGAACCGGAGGCTGGAGATCGTCCAGAACGAGATAGCGTACCGCTTGCCGGTCACGTACTGCGCGTCGGGCTGGCCGCGGAACGTGAGGGTCATGGCCCGCGAAGTCGGCTCGATGTCGTCGATGTAGACCAGGGTGTCGTGCTCGGTACTCCGTTCCAGATCCCCTCGGCTCACCTTCTGGCTCGGGGTGATCATGTCGCAGAAGCACGCCTCACGAAGATGGTCCTTCAGGTAGGTCAGGGCGAAAGCCGCGGCCTCCTTCTGGTTGCCCGACTCCACCTGCTCGATGAAGCCCGAATTGATCTGCTCGGCGCTGTAGCCAGTATCCAAAGAGGACATGTTGAAACTCCTTCAGTGCCGTCAGGCTCAGGCCACGGTGTGTGGGTGGAACCAAACGCTGATGTCGTTGGTGCCGTGGACACGGGTGACCGTCCCCACTGCGAGGGTACCACTGCCGGCGAGTGCCAGGCCGCGGCGAACGATGGCCCCGAGGGTATCGATGTCGAACACGCCGACAGGCGAACCGGCGGCGAGACCGTCCGAGTCACAGACCCGGGTGCGAATCAGGCAGCCGGTGGGCCCCATGATGATGTGGGCCTTGGCCAACGCCTGGGCGTCGTACCGACCTCCCTCGAGGAAGTACGGGAACGACATATTCGTGGCCTGACCGTCGGGGGTCCCGGGGGCAGTGACGGTGTCGTCGCCTCCTCGCGTCAACAGGTCACCAGCACCGGTAGACGCGTACTCAAGCCACTCACCCTCGATGAGGGGGCGGGCCGAATTGGGGTCGAACGGGTTGAGCGTCGCAGCTTCGCCGCCGCCGGGAGTGTAGGGGATGTCCCGGGTGGTCAGGTTCGTGTACCCGGGAGCAAGGATCTCGAAGTTGATGCCGGCCATGTGAGGCCCTCCTTACAGGTGGTCCTGTCAGTCGTTCGGCGATTCGCCGGTGACGCAGAAGTGGTAGAAGTCGTCTTGGGGGTTGGGGCCCGCGTCGACCGACGACGCGACCTCCGCCAGCTTGATGCTGCTGCCGCCACTGCCCGTGGTGAGGCCGACAGCCCGACGGACGTCGTCCAGGCTCTCGTAGTCGAGAACTGACGCGACCTTCTCGTTGAAGGTCTTACCGGCGAGGAGACCCTTCTGCTCCATCTCGGCAGCGATCTCTCGAGCAGACTCGGTGCGTTCGAAGGATGCGACCTTGGCACGGAGCTCGTTGTTCTCCGCTTCCAGGCTCTCGCAGTGTTCGGCCAGTTTCCGGAGGTCGGAGGCCCCGCGAGTAGCGAGGGCGGTGAGTGTCGCGGTCATGGTGTTCCTCTGGGCGGTGTTGGGGTGACTGACCCCACGGTTTGTGTGGGGACGACCTTTTTCAACAACTCGCCTAGTCTACGAAGCTTTCTAGCCTCTGGAGACTCGTCCACTTGAGTCTCAGACATCAGAGGGCCGGATGACGCGACCTTGGATGCGGTAATACCTTCGTACGGCATTACATCCGCCGTTGCAACCACATCTTCAGAATTAGCGCCCGCTGGAGCGCTAATTAGGGCTTCGTTGGTAGGCGAACGGGACACGGGACTAGCTGACCCCTGCTTCCGCAAACAGGGCCTTGGCGTCCTCACCGAGTGCTCCCTCGCGGGCGGCGTCAGCCACTGCGAGCCACTCGCGTACAGATGCCTTCTTCTCCGGCGAGCCCACCGCAGCTGCGTTGGCCTTCCCGTAGATATCCGGCCCCAGCAAACCAAGTGGGTTGCCAAAGTGGCGCTTCACCCTTCCGGCTTTTCTGCCCTTCTCTCCGCTCGTCCTTCCCATGCGTCGAGAGAGCGAGGACCGGGCATGCCCTTCGAGAGCTGACAATGCTGCCACGCCTCCGGCACCTAGCGCCGTAGCGCCCACCGCCTTGGGCCTTGACAGTCCGTGCATTGCAGACAGCTGAGACCCCAGGGCACCCCCTGCTACGCCCCCCAGGGCACCGTAAATCCTCCGGACCTTCTTCCGGTCCTTATGAAACGCTTCGTCGGAGTAGCCTGCGTCCGATGCCTCCGCAGCAGCCTTCACCAGTTCGCGTAGATCAGCGGTGGCGATCTTCAGTCCTCCCTTCGCCGCAGCCTGCGGGAAGATGGCCTTGACTGTCGCGTCACTCAGGGTGTCGTTGGTGCACGCGAAGACCTCGGCCAAGCGCGCGCGCGTCGGTGCCTTGGCCTGGCGCTTGGTCATGTTCACGATGGAGGACTCCGAGTTCATGAACCGACTGAGAGAGCCTTCGTTCGCGTTCGTCGTCGCGGCGTAGTTCTGCTCGGCGTCCCCCTGGACAGGAGAGTCAGCCAACTTCTCCCCGGTCAAGAGCTCGAAAAGGGTCTGGCCGGCCGCACCCTTGGAGTGGTCGGGCGACTTGTTGGGGTTCTGTCGGAGAATGTTCTCCGGCATCTTCCCGTCCATGGCGCTGGACTGCGGAGGATTCGGGGCAGAGGGGGACGCCGAGGGCATCTTCTTCTTGCCGGAGGCCGGAGCCAGGCCCTGGGTACCCGAGACAGACGTCGCGGAGTCCACAGGACTTCCCGCACCTTCGCCCGCAGCCTTGGCCAACTGAGCCGCCTTGATGGCGCCTGCGAGAGAGCCGTCGTTGGCGGCGGCCTCGATCGCCACCTGAAGTGCGTCCGCGGTCTCTTGGGCCTCCTTCACGATGGAGGTAGCACCGGCCACCTTGGTAGTGCCCGTATCGCCGCCAACCGACTGGCGTGCTCTCCCCAAAACGTCGTCGATAACCGACTTCCACTGCGTGCTCATTTTACTCTCGGGGCGTAAGGAAAGGGTCTCTAAGGCCGTAGTTCTTAAATCGGCGCTTTGCAATAAAAGACAGCAAGCAAAGGCCGCTGCCGAGCCCGGCCCCGGTAAAATACCAGAGCCGGACGGAGTCGGGCTACTCGTAGCCGAGCATCTCTGCGACACGGGCCTGGATGAGGTCGTCGAAGGTCACTTCCGCAGAAGCTTCCTTCTCCGCAGCCGCCATGCGTGCAACGAGGTCGAAGACCGGAGTACTGGCCTCCTTCTTCTTCGCTGCGACAGCGCCTCCCGCCGCCAACGTGGCGGCGCCGAGTCCGAGGCTCTTCTTGGGATTGCGCTTCACCTGCTCGACCCCCGCACGTCCGGCCCACTGGGCCGCCTCTGGCAGAGAGTGACCGGCTTGGCGGGCGTGGCGGAAGGTGGTGATGGGGCCCTTCCATCGAGACGCTTCCTTACCCTCGAACAGCCCGGAACCCGCGACCTTGGCGAGGAAGACGTCGGCGAGGTGTTCGCCCATGACAGTCATCTCACGGAGGTTGGCTTCGGCGACCTTCTCGGCCTCGGCGTAGGCGCTAGCAACCTTGTCCGACTCAATCATGGCCGGGAGGTCGTGCTCGAGGAACAGGCCGAAGGCTTCGTTGAGCTCCGCCTCGTCCAGGGTCTCGAGGTCGAGGTCGACTTCCGACGCGCGCTTCTGGAACAGGTAGAGCGTTGCGGCGTGTTCGGCTTCGGCGATCTTCTGGTTGCCGATGGTGCTGGCCTCTTTCGCTCCTTCGTCGAGCATGCCGGGGAGCATGTTCTCCACGAAGTGCGCGAAGGTGGCGTCGAGGTCGTCGTCGTTCATCGCTTCGAGGTCGATGTTTTCGGCTGCAGCCACTTTCTGGAACAGGGCAACAGCAGCAGCCTGTTCGATGTCTTCCGGGCTTGCGCCCTCTTTGATCAAGTCGTCAAGAACGGACATGGTCCTTCTCCGCAGGTAGTTGGTGGGTCGGCATCTTCAAGACGTCGGTCTCTCCGCCACTTGAGGTGTGTTGTTTCTTATCCTATGGGGAGGGCCGGCCAGTGCGCAAGGCGGAGAAGAACCTTCGAAAGCTCCTGCGCAAACTCTGCCGTCTTACCCTCCGTCTTCAGATCAGAAGCACCACGTCGCTCGACGGAAACATACCGCCAATCGGGTGGGGAAGCCACTAGCCCTCCCCGGTAGTCGTTGTAGAGTTCCCCCAACTCCGAAGATGCAGGGTAGCTCACGGCTGTAGCCCTCTTGAAGTCGGGGGCAGTCTTATCCGGCGACGCTACGCGCGCCGTAACTGCATCCGGAACCCAAGAACGCAGGGGGAGAGAAGGCTGTAGCGCTGCAACAACCTCCCTTCCGAAGTCTTCCGTTACGGGGCCACAACGAAACGCGGGACTCCCCGTCAAAGGGATAGGTGCCGGAGCAAATACCTGCCCCGCGTCCCGAAGCGCCTCTGCAGTCTTCTCAGCTACGGACAACAGCACCGTGTATTGGAACTCCTCCGGGGTCAGCACTACGCCAAGCTCTGCTGCTTTCGACAGGCCTTGCGCTGGATTACGGGCCAGGACCCGAAGCTGTTCCTTACTGAGCGGAGGAGTCCGTCGTTCGTTGTACTCCAGGATGACCTTCTGTCCCCCGTGCGGGGCGGGGACCTTTTTCAAGAGGTCCGCCCACTTGATGCCTGCCTTCTTCGGTCGCGTACCTGAGATCGCCTTCAGGAGCTCCCTTTCCTCGGCGGTAGACGCGGGCTGGACCTGCGTGAGCAGGGCCGACAGTCTACTTCCGCTATCGCTATCCTTCGCCGCCTCTTCTCGATCTTTCCGTGTACGCCGAAGAGCAGAGGAGATGAACTCCCGCGACTCCCCAAGGTTGGCGGGGCCCCGTGCGATGGCGGATGCCGCTTTGGTTGCTCCTGCCCCAAAGCGGTAGACCGACTGCGAATAGGGATGCTCCCCACGAACTTGATCGGTCAGGTTCGCCATGGTCTTGGCGGAACGGCAGGCCCCCACGAAGACGTAGCTGTCGTCGAAGAACCTGGGGAACGGATTACGGACCCCACAACGTCGACCATCAGGCAAGAGCTTACCCATGCCGTAGGGATGCTGTGCCCCTTTCCGAACGCACTTGCAGTACTCGGAGGGATTGCGGGCGGTGTTTCCACAAGTAGCGCAGACGTCAAAGGGAACCCGTGCGCCCATGGAGGTGTCTGGGAAGTCACCGCCCGCAATTCGGTCGAAGAGATGCAGCGCGCCCTGCTGTGCGCACAACTTTCGAATAAGCTCCGAGACCAGAATGACCCGCATCATCCTCGGGTCCCAAAACGCACCAAGGATGAACCCATGCGCCCTGTTGGGGTCCGAGTTCGCGTGGTGGCGAAAACGATGAGCGTTGTAGAACGTGGGGAACCCCCACGCCAACTTCCCCCAGCCCGCGACTTTCGTCGCCTCGTTGGCCGCTTGTCGCCGCGCATCAATGTCCCAGACGGCGATCTTGTCCCAACCGTCTGGAGTACGCGTCAGCCCTTCTTCTCCGAACCAGTCACCACGGAGATTGAACCCGACGCGCTCTCCGGCACCCAGGGCGGAGTTCAGTAGGTAGAGCCGATCGGGCTGTGGCTGGATGCTCTCTACGAGCTCCATCACTTCCGGCAGGTGCTCCTGCGAGGCTGTCTTGCTTAGCCCAGACGTCTCCCCCATCCCGTACATCGAGCCAGGCTCGATGAGATGTACGTGCGGGGACCCCCCAACAGAGGAGCCCTGAAAGAGGGAGTACTTGTCCATCATGCTATTTGAATTGCTCCTTGTAGTCTTCGATGGCCATGGCCTTCCTGAGATCCAACTCTGCCTTGTACTTCGCCAGATCCTGAGCCTGTGACTGCCGCTGGCCCATCTGACGGGCGTCGGCGCGGGCGTCTATCGCCGCGCGCGCCCCCGTCAGGAAGGCGGTCGACGCCATCTCTCCCCCGCGATCCGTCCCGGCGCGAAGGCGCTGAAGCTCCTGTGCAGTTCCGAGCTCGAAACGAGGAGCCGAGCCTGGGTTCATCCGGTCACGGTTACGGAGCACCGAATCAAGGACGCGACCCCCGACAAGAGGGTCCTTCGCCGCCTCGGGGCTGAACGTACGAATCGAGCGGTACACGAGGTCGATGTCCTTGGGGGAGAACTCCTCGGCGATGTCGGGGTGCACCGCCAGAACCCTTCCCAGGTCCTTGCGGTAGGTCACTTTGTCGGCCAGGGCGCGAATCCCATGATGGATGCCGGCACCCGCTGCCTGCGCCCCGTAGAGGCCAAGCCCCGCGAGGATCCCCCCGAGCGCGGTTTCGCCCGCCGTACGAAGAGCAGTAGGCGCGGGCATGGCCGCAACCTTCTTCTGTGAGTCCTGCCGCCTTTCCCGCTCAAGGCGAGCGATTCGGGCCTCTTGCGCGTACTCTCGGCTCCTCTGCGCGCTCTCATGGGACGCGTATGCCCGTCGAAGCTTCTTCTTGTATGCCTTCCGGACCCCCTTATCGCCCGAGCGAAGGATCTTTTTGGCGGAGTCGATTTCCGCGCGGTCACTGGCAGAGGCAGCACCACCGACCAAGCCGCCGCCAAGGGCTCCAACGCCTCCCCCAATAAGCGCGCCCCTCATGCCCCCTGTAAGGGCGCCCACGCCAAGTCCGGCGAGACTGCCCGCAGCCGCTCCCGTACCGGCAGCCCGTCCATATGGGGTAGCTTCCTCCTGAGACTTCGACTCAAGATACTGCCGCCACTTCTTGCGCCCCTTCTTGCGGGAAGCTCCCGGTCGCCAGTCGGCTCCGGGGTCTGCAGCGCCGAAGACTCGGGCCTCTTTCCCTGTGCCCAGCACCGCCGCCGGGGTCTCCCCCGCTCGAGACAAGACCTCGTCCAGAGCTTCGATTTCCGCCAGCTCCTCGCGGGAGATCTTACCGTCGGCCGCCAGCTTGTAGATGTCTGTAGAAATCATTCGGGTCTCCGACCGGACAACAACCCGGACATGATCTTGTCGTAGTTCTTTGCAGACTGTGCAGCCACTCCAGGAACTGCACTCAGCGCCGAAGCCCCCCCAGCAAGGCGCCCCAGCTTACCACTCGCGACGATGCCCTTGGTCACGGGAGACTTCTTCAACGTCACTAGACCGGTCTCTGCTGCATCGACCACACGGCCCCCCGACCGCGCCAGCTCCGCGCGAGGGGGGAGCTTGACCTGCCCCGGAAGAGGACGACTAAAGTGCTCCGCCACCTCTGGTGACACCGCAAGGTTCGCCAACTTCCGGGCGGAGCGGAGCAGATTACCGAGAGAGGGCTGCCTCACGAATGTCTCCGAGAAGTTGATGGCGCATGGAGCGTAACTCCCCAACCGCAGTCTCGTTGACGGCAGCATCGAAACGCAAGCGTGCCACCTTCTCGAAGCAAATCGCTAGGGGGTGACTCGAGTTGACCCGGTCTACTGACGCAGACTTGGTCCCGCCCGAGACGTCACCTAGCGCGCGCACCAAGTCGACCGCCACGGCCTGCGCGAACTTCACGGGCAGATCCTGGTTGATGATCTCCGCACCCTCCAAGCACACCCGAAGGATGTCACGCACGGATGCGCCGCCCACGGACGCCTGCTTGGCGTAAGCTACGAGGTCGTGCATGCCAAGCAGAGCGTGGTGCACAGCAGCCGCCTGCGCGCTCTTCAACGTCGCGATGTCCTCACGAACATCACGGTCCAAGCGCTGCGCCTTCCCCAGAGGGAACGCCTCTGCCGTCTTCTCGGCGCCCCCCGGCACCACCCGGAGCGGGTTGGCGCGGACGTAGCGACGCGGCAATACCGACGCCTCCTTGGAGGAGACCGACGCCTCTGCACTACTCCGAAGCCGCCGCGACTGTGCACCACGAACAGATCCGACAGAAGCCGCCATAAGGCGGGTAGCCGCCTCTACGGGGTCCGCAGGGTCGAACGACACCACGCGCTCCGTGCCGGATGCCCCCTTGAACATCCGACCGTACGTCTCGTGGTACGTCTTCTCGCAGATCCGATGGACGTGCTCCGCCGTAAGTGGGGCGCGATCGAACAAACTGGCAGCCTTCACCACCGAGTCAGTCAACGAGATGCCTTCGTGAAGGTGCTCGGTAACCGCCTGCCTGGCTAGTGCGTCAAGCTCCTGGTCGGTAATGGCGTGCCCGGTGAACATGTCCATCCTACGTGAAGTGTATCGATGGCTGCTGAAGGACCCATAGCACAACTTCCATGCTAATCAACACTGAGGGACCTATGTCTGAGCAGAATCTTACTCTAGAAGAAGCCGCGTCGGTACTACAAGTAAGCACCCGCACTCTTCGAACGTACTGCAAACAAGGCCTACTAACGCCCGGTAGGGTGCCCGGCAGTAACCG
>Ga0208299_1000373_pt1 | contig 42019 bp, 92 predicted proteins | sample 15_taG_FD_184089 | JGI IMG/M metagenome (GOLD analysis project Ga0208299, IMG submission 184089) | Marine viral communities from the Subarctic Pacific Ocean - 15_ETSP_OMZ_AT15312 metaG (SPAdes) (version 2) | ecosystem: Environmental > Aquatic > Marine > Oceanic | place: Pacific Ocean | collected... | reverse complement strand
CCATGGGCACCATATGGCTATGGAAAGGTGTCTAAAGACGCTCAAAGACCGACTCGGCGAATCAGTTCATATTATGGCCGGAAATGTCGCAACGTTGAAGGGTTTTGATGCCCTGGCTTCATGGGGGGCAGATTCGATTCGTGTGGGAATTGGGGGAGGATCGATATGTTCAACTCGTCTGGTTACTGGTCACGGGATCCCGACTTTTCAAAGCCTTTTGGAAATTTCGAAGACTACTTATAGTTCTAAGATAATAGCAGATGGCGGAATAAGAACCACAGGAGATATGGTTAAAGCCTTTGCAGCCGGCGCCGACTTTGTAATGATAGGGTCTATGTTGGCGGGAACCAAGGAGACACCAGGTGAGATCTTTTCTAGCAACTCAGGGAAAAAATATAAAGTTTACAGAGGTATGGCATCGACCGCGGCACAAAATGATTGGAGAGGTAAATCTGCGACACCAGAAGGTATATCAACTACCGTTCCGTATAAGGGAAGTGTTGGGTCTATCCTTAAAGATATTAGTGGCGGCATTCGCAGCGGCTTGTCTTATTCGGGCGTACGCGACTTGTCAGAATTTCGATGTAGAGCAAATTTCATACGACAGACAAATTCAAGTCAACTAGAAAGTAACACACATATTCTTGGGAGAAATGCTTGAAAGATCCAACGATTCCAAATCCTCTCACGCGTAAGAAGTTTATGTTCTATGACACAGAAGAGCGACAGGCTGATCTTCGAGCGCGCTTGCACTACGACGGCATGAATCAATCGCACTTCTTTCGCGCTATGATAAGTGGTTATCTCGAAAAAGATCCTGACTTGATAAACTATATGGACAGGTACAAAGAGGCGTATCAGATCCAGGGAATCAACAAAAGACAAGAATCAAAACGTATTTTTATCAAAGGCGAAGAAACGAAAAAAAAGTTTGCTTTGAGCGATAATGATATTGAAGACATTTTTGATTTAATAGCAGAGGAGCATACTGATATATGAAATGTTTGGAGAAATGTAATATTAGTGATACGCCTTGTAAAGAGAGGCAGTGCAGAATGTGGATAGATTATCCAGTGGAATATAATTGTTGTCTAGAGAGCATAAAGAGAAATGGCGACATGACATTAAGACAAATAGGGGAGCGGTTAAAATTGAGCTTTGTGCGCGTTAAACAGATCCAAGATAAAGCTATAAAAAAGCTTCAAAAGTAGAAATAGAAGAATATTCGCCATAAAAATGATTTTGTTTTGCAAAGGTACTATTTACTATGGAGAATTGATACATTTGATAATGTATGCGTGAATGAGAACAAGGAGACAAGAAATGAAAAAGCATTTACTCAACGAGGCCACCACGAGACGTTTCATGAAGTTGGCAAATATTGGCAATTTATCCGAGAATTTCCTATCCAGTGTGGAAGAGGATCTTTATCAAGAAGAAGAACTTCCTCCGGAAGAGGAGCCGGGCTTAGAAGGTGGGCCCCCCGAGCCGGAGATGGGAGACCTAGGCGACTTGGAGGGTGATCTGGACGCGGAACCGGAACTCGGCGGTGATGAGGCCCCCGGGGGCAATACTGTCGAGGTAGATGTTGAAGCTCTTGTTGATCGTTTAGCGGCTGCAATTACTGATGAAACTGGCGTGCCAGTCGAGCGCGATGGTGCGCCCGAAGGTGGCGGTGAAGAATTAGAAGAGCCAATGCCCGGTGAAGAGGAAGAAGCTGACATGGCCCCCTCACCCGAGCCGCCCGAGGAAGAAGAAGGCGGCTTAGGAACCCTGGAAGAAGATGATGCATCTGCAGTCGTTTCAGAAGATGAAATTGATGAGCAGCTGAAGGCAGCCAATATAACCTTGGAGAATGACGATGTGCAAGAAGATCTTGTTAACGAAGTTACTCGACGAGTGGCACGTCGACTTTTGAGTGCTGTCGGCAAGTAAAGTGAAAAAAAATGATTGAGTCAAAGCCTACTAAAAAGTAGGCTTTTTTTTTATAAAGAGGTAAAAATGAGTTTTTTAGAGACCGATGTGCTCACCGCGATATCGTGGTTTTTTTTAGGTGTCTTTTCTTTTAAGATCTTAACTAAAGTTTTAAACTATGGTCACATGGTAAATATATATAAAGAAATGTTATTATGTATCTTGACCAATCTTCGGGCCGCTGATGAAAATTTTCAAAGAGGAAATGATTATATGGTTAAGCAAGCGATCGATGCAGGAGAATATGAAAGTGAAAAATTTAAATTGTTGGTTGAAACAAATGAAAAAGTTTTAGCTACGTGGAAAAATCTAGCAATCACCAGCCTAGTGAGGAGTACCCCACTACATTTCAAGGGGGTACTAAAATTTAACAACTGGGACAGCGCTATGCGCTACTTAAAAAAAGGAGAGAAAGGTGCTTGGGAATAAAAAACTTATGACAAAAGAGAAATCAAAAACAAAAAAACAACAAGAGATTAAAGATGATCTACCCCTGACATTAAATTTAAGTGATTTATCCGGCGCATCCCAGCTAGCGCCACGAATAACGGGGATATATGGAGATATAAATGAAGAAAAATGCTCAGAGACGCTCTATTCTTTGCTTATGTTTTATGAAGAGAGGGAAATAATAACAATAGATGAAGCCACGGAAGAAGAGACAACAAAAATACTTCCAATTGATTTTTATATTTCAACCAATGGTGGCGTTGCAACTGAAATGTTTGCGCTGTATGACGTGATACGTTCGGTTAGGGAAGAGTGTCCAATTCATACATATGGCTTGGGAAAAGTTATGTCTGCTGGGGTTTTGCTTCTCGCGTCTGGTACAAAAGGAGAAAGAAGGATGGGAAAACATTGTCGAGTGATGATACACGGCGTTATTTCAGGGCAGCATGGCCACCTTCATGACGTAGAAAATGAATTTGAAGAAGCGAAAATAACTCAGAAACTTTATATTAAGGCCTTGTCGGAAGAAACAAATATGACGGAAAGATATTTAAGAAAGCTGGTTGGAAGAAAAACAAATGTATACATCGATGCAGAAGAAGCAAAAGAATTGGGGATTATTGATCTAATTATATAGAGGTATGGATAAATGAGCTGGAGAATAAACCGTTATAACAAAAAAACATCTAAGAAATATGGATGGTTTCCTTCGTGGCTTGGAGTAGAAGATTTTGATCAAGAGCTGATTGACGCTGTAATACAATTTCAAATTGAACATGACTTAAAGCCAGATGGATACGTCGGAATTAATACCTTTAGAAGACTTCAAGTACAACAAGAAATATACCAAGAATCGCTTAAAGATTTTAGTAACATCTTAGTCGACGGCCGATTGAGACCAATTGCCTGGCACAAGGTGAAACGTGATTTGTTACCATCAAGTTGTTTTAAGACATCAAAAAATTATAGAAAACCTCACGTTATTGTAACTCATTGGGATGTTTGTACTTCTGCCGCTTCTTGTAAAAGAGTTTTAGAAAAAAGAAATATTTCTACACATTTTGTAATTGATAATGACGGAACAATTGTTCAATTGGTCGACCCAAACAATGTTGCTTGGCACGCCAAGGGAGCAAATAATCATTCAATTGGAGTCGATATTTCTTGTGCGTATTATACTAAATATATGTCAGCTTACACAAAAAAAGGCTTGCCAGCCAGACCTTTAATTTCGGATAGCGTTGTCCATGGTCGTAGATTGCGAACCCATTTGGGCTACTATCCAGTTCAGGTTCAAGCTTATTCCGTTTTGGTGCGCTTCTTGTGTGAGATATATAATATTCCATATGACTATCCGAAAGATGAAAGTGGATTTTTATGCACAACAGTGCATATGCCGTCAGTTAAAAATAAATTTAAAGGTGTGATTAATCACTACAACTTAACCAAAAACAAGATCGATACCGCCGGCTTAAAACTCGATGAGATTATTGATAACATTAAAAAGATGGAGGGCTAATTAATATGATGAAAGATGATAAAATTAATGAAATAGTAGACTTACATTTTGCTCCAAAAAATAATTTTTCTTTTGAGACTATGTTGGCCGCCATTGAAGAGCAGATGATTGCTTTGGCGCCACTGCTAGAACAAAAACAAAAAGCTAGAAGACTTTTAAGAGAAGCAGAAGAAAGAACCATTCGCTTTCCTAAAATTAAGATCACAGAGAGATGGGGCGAGAAAAACAACGAAGACAGAGAGATTTTAGAAACTCTTATGTCTCGTGTCTCCGGCGGCACTGTTCGAGAGAAAATAGCAAGTGTTAACAACTTTTTGGTATACAGCCCCGGCAAATCCGTCCCAGATATCCTTTCTAATTTGATGTTTGTTGAGATCTTTTCTAATATTATTGAAGAATATAATGATTCAACTGCTGGTTTTCTTTTCGAGGCATTCTTGGCCGGCTTGTTTGCTGGTATCCAGGTTTCAGATCCTGAACAAATTGGCATGCCAAAAGGCTCACTTCCGATTGTAGATGCCAACTTAGCTATTCGCAGAAGAGACCAGCCGGATGATGAAATCGTACCATACAGCCTCAAAGTCTTGAGCCCCACTACATGGCTTAAGGGAAGCTACAAGAATCTAGTCGATCATTTTGCACTTGGCGGTGGCGACATTGTTTATTTGGTTGTGACAAAGGCCGGAGAGGGCACGCTCCTCTTCAATGAGTTCTCAATCACGCAGAAAAACTTTCTAGAATTCATTGGCCATGAAAAATATAAAAAAGTACCTGTCTTCAAGCCTATAGAATTTTCTCCAAGAGAATTAATAGATTCAAAAACAACAGCGGCCCATGGCGAAAGATTTCCGTATACCGTAAAGTGGCAGAAGGCGAATAAAATAAACAAAATTACAACGTTGGACGGCACTTTAGTGCCTCTTACAAAGCCAACCACCTACCTCGATCCAGATGAAAAGTATATTGCTTATAAACAAACTGATGAGGAAGAAATGGTTCCGATCGGCGGCCTCACAGCCGCGGCCAGGAAATTATATGGAGATAAGGAGGGGCTTGAGGCAGCGAAAGCGGCCCAAGGCGCCTCGCCCGAGAAATTCTGGAAGCACCTGACAACAACAAAGGGCTATGATGAAGAAAAACAATTTGCCATAAGTCCTGATAATTATAGGAAGAGATCGGATAACTTAGGATCTCTCGATCTTTATCCGCCGAATCTTATTAAACTAGCTAATAAATATGCAGAAGATTTAGGCTCCAGCCTGGTCAACCTTTATAATGCTGTTTCAGATCTATCAATTAATATCAATAAATACTTTATTGCTAGTGATAAGGGGGCGGGCATGAAAGCTATCACGAATGCCGACACCGTTCAAGTAGAGGCTAACAACATTATTGATGCACCTAAAGAAACCGGAGCAACACGAATGGATTATTCAGTTTCTCCTCCGACTCTTCGGCCCGCCGAAGAATAATTTAAAAATGCAAATTTTATCCTTGACAATTGTTCTAATTAGCCTTATACTAATAGGTGTTGTAATAGGAATATATTTACAATCTAAAACAGGCGAGGCACATCGTCATGTAGATGCAGTTTATAGCGAATTAAGACTTGAAGTAGCTGTACTTCATACAAAAATAATACACTTAGAGAGAGGTAAAAATGACACAGCAAACGATATCAAAGAGATATCAGAACGGGAACCAGTTACAGACCCAAGTTTTAAATGGGATCAACAGGCTGGCTGACAACGTAGCCTCTACGCTCGGTCCCCGCGGCCGCAATGTTATTTTACATAAAAAGGGCGCCAATCCAATCATTACAAAAGATGGCGTTACAGTTGCGGATTTCATTAGTTTCGACGATCCGTTTGAAAATGTCGGCGCACAGATAATTAAGCAAGTTGCATCGCAAACAAATGCATTGGCCGGCGATGGTACAACCACATCTACTGTTTTAGCTCGGGCAATTTTAGAGCATTCGCAGAAGTATTTAGCTGCAGGCTCCAGCCCGGTTGAATTAAAGAAGGGAATTGACAAGGCTGTGAAATTTGTGGTAGAGTATATTTATGAGATGTCTTCTCCGGTCAATAGCCAGGGTGATATCAAAAATATTGCAAAAATTTCTGCGAATGGAGACGAAGCAGTTGCTAGTTTAATTACGGCCGCAATTGATCAGGCAGGCAGAGATGGTTCGATTACAATTGAGGAGGCAAAATCTATGGAAACAACCTTGGAAGTTGTGGAGGGTTTTAGATTCGATTCGGGTTATTTTGCTAAAGCTTTTGTTACCGATCAAAGAAGAAATGTGTGTCGCTATAATAATCCTTTGATATTAATAACGAATTACAGAATAGAGACGGTTGAGGATGTTTATCCCGTTTTGGAGTTAGCGTCCAGAGATTCCAGACCGTTAGTAATCATAGCAGAAGAAGTTGAAGGACAAGCATTAGCTGCTATGATAATGAACGCAGCCCGGGGCACGATGAAGGTCGTCGCAGTTAAAGCCCCGCGCTATGGAGAAGAAAGAAAAAGCATTTTAGAAGATTTGTGTGTTGCTACTGGTGCCACGTTTATTTCTAGAGATTCGGATAGGACATTAAAAAGTGTGAAGTTAGAAGATTTTGGTAACTGTAAGACTATTGAGATTATGCGAAACCTAACAACAATAGTTGATGGTAAAGGACGCTATGCAGATATAGAAAAGAGAATAGATATTGTCAAAGAACAAATAATGGAAGAAGATGATATTCGTGTGTGCGAGGGCCTTCAAGAAAGAATTACTAGACTAGCCAGTGGCGTTGCTATAATTAAAGTAGGAGCACCTACTGAAATTGAGATGATTGAGAAGAAACATCGCATTGAAGATGCCCTAGAAGCTGTAAAATCAGCCCAAGAAGAAGGAATAATTCCTGGAGGTGGCGCAACATTAGTTCGTGCTGCAAAAAATATTGATATTGACTTGGACAGCCAAGATCAAATGCTGGGAGTGGAAATAATTAAGCAGGCGTTGTCTACCCCCCTAAGACAGATGGCTAAAAACGCTGGTAAATCGCCAGATATAATTGTAAGCCTGGTGGAAGACGAATCTGACGGATACGGTTATGATTTTAATAGCGGCGAAATAATCAATATGCTAGAAGAAGGCATTGTTGATCCCGCAAAGGTCACCCGCGTTGCGTTACAGAATGCAGCATCGGCTGCTTCAACGTTGATTACCACAAACTATGCCATTATTGAAGTTTAGGCACCGTAAAAGAGGAAATTATGAAAGTAAGAGTAAGTTATGCATTGGATTTGGAAGAAATCCCAGCAGAGATAGAGCGTAAATTTGGAGACTGTAAGAGACTCCTTTCTTCATTGGCTCGCTATGCGGAAACAATTAATTTAGAAGATCCAGAAAAGTTTGTTGTGGAGGTTGATAAGCTTCGCGAAAGAATGCTGCGTATAGACAGTTGTGTGGCGGAGTGTCACAATATTATTTCTGGCTACGTACAGGCCACAATTAGCACACCAGAAATTTCGGATGAGGCCTCAAAAGAGGAAGAGGAGGAATAATTGCTTAAAGATGCTAAAATAGGTGAATTAATATATATTCCTTCGAATGTTGTTATTAGCAAATCTAAATCTGGTGCTATTGAGGATTATCGTACGACAAAAGTGCCACTCAATGTTTTGGTTGCGGAGAACAAAGATGATAAAGTTGGGATATTTTATGAGGGCGAAGTGTGGTACATAAAAAAGAAAGATGCCTATGGAATGATAGATGAATAACTTGGTTGTTTTAACTGAAGTACATAAACAAGAGGATGTGTTGCCGTCAAGCCAGATCTACAGCCTGGATGAAATAATCATCAACCCGGCATATGTTGTTTATTTAAAAGAGAATATTAAAATTAAACAGCAAATTATTAACCACGGCTGGCCAGAAGATCTAGATAAAAGAATATCTTTTACAAAAATTATTTTTAATTCTGGTGGCAATTATGTATCTTCAAAAACTGTAGTAGGGGACGTCTTTACGGTCGCCGAGAAATTAAAGGGAAAGAAATGAATGAGTATATTCTTTACATCGAGAGAGATTGTCCTTTATGTATACGAGCGATAGATCTGCTAAAATCACTATCAGAGCCATATTCGATTATAGATTTATCTGAATTTCCAAGTATTTTGAAAAGCTTAAAGGAGATTTACGATTGGCAAACTGTTCCGATTATTTTTAAAAAAGAAGGCAAATTTCAAGTTATGATTGGGGGATTTTCAGACCTAGAGGCATATTCGAGGCCACTCGATGGGTGATGACAACCTGCTTTATTCGCTGGAAAAGAAACACGCAAACGACTTGGTAGACGAATGTAAACAACACATAGCGCTTACTGAAGAATTTATAAGATACTATCTTGACTTGGAAATAATTAATCCAAGAGTTATTCGCCTGCTGTGTGATTACTACGCCTCCAGCACTATAGTCTTAGAAGAGTTAAATTTTTCTATTGACAACGAGCTAATTCGCAAAGAAAAAAATAAAGAAGAAATTGTTTTTACAGAAGAAAGAATGATGCTTATTGAATCCGCAACCGTTTCTCGTTTTCACACAGTTCAACTATTGCAGCACCATCACGTTTCTATGATGTATAATTAAAATTATTTTTTTATTTTGTTTTTGCAATAATCCTGCATATTTATAACAGATGTAGTTCCTACATTTGCTTCGATTAAAGACGTTTGGAGAGATATATGTCCAAGTCTGATAAGGTAAAGTATATCTTATTAATGTTAGTTACCTATATTGGTGTTTATGTGTTTGTGCAAGCTTTTGTAACGACACATAAATTTGATTTTCTAACAGAATTTGATACCGCCATACCCTTTATGCCAGAACATGTATGGATATACCATACGATTTTGCCTGCAATATTTTTGACTATGTTTTTACTTGTTGAAACCAAGTATATATTTCTTTCGACATTTTGGGCTTGCGTCATAGCGATGGTTATACTAAACATTTCTTATATTTTCTTTCCTAGTTTTTATCCCCGGCCGGAATTTGAAGTTAGTTCTATATCAGAGGCCATGGTTTATTTAACATACCAAATTGATGGCTCAAACAATACTTTTCCGTCCGGCCACGTTGCATTTGCTTGGATAATGTTCTTCGGCGCTTTTTATTCCAAAATCGTATGTCGAGTGCAGGGCCTACGCGCACTTTATTTCTTGTGGGCGGTTGGTATATCCTTATCAACACTAACTTTAAAACAACATTACATTGTTGATGTTTTTTCTGGTGTTCTTTTGGCGATAATTAGTTTTTACCTTTCTTCGAAGATAATGAAGCAACGTAGCCTTCAAGACAACTAATTATGTGTATGGATATCAAAATAATACAAGATAGGGATTTTCTTTCTGCTCCCTGCAAAACGTACAAGAACGTCGAAGAGGGAATTGCAATTGGAAAGCAGCTGCTAGAAATTTTAAGTCAAATTAAATCTGGCGCCGGACTGGCCGCTAACCAAATTGGCCTAGACAAGAGAGTGTGCGTGATAAATGTCACAAAGCCTTTGATTTTGATTAATCCAAGAATCATCGGAAAATTTAAAAAAATATCATACACCGAAGCTTGTCTTTCATTCCCAGGTGACTATGTTTTAACCGAACGCTATGAGAATATCGCTGTCAAAGCAGACAATCACATAGACACTTTGTATTTCGGTGCAGATAAAAATGTCCTAGAATGTGTTTGTGTACAACACGAAATAGATCATCTGAATGGCGTTACAATGTATGACCGTCAGAAAGGAGAATAACGATGGCAAAAATCAATACGAAAAGTCGATCAACATATGTTTCGAAGAAAACCAAGCAAGGAGGCGGAAAATATTCAAAGAGCCCGCACGGAGGGGGAGAAACATTTCACCATGGCTATAGGGCCGGAAGTCCCCCCTCTAGAGCGCATCGACATAACCGAAAACACAGAGGCCAAGGGAGATGAAAACTCGTGATCAGCTCTTAGAGGAATTAAGAATAAAATATGACATTCTAATTCAAGCTGTTCACGAAATGAATGAGATGATTCACCAGTTGCGTGATGAAAATGAGCAATTAAAAAAAATAATTGAGGAGTTGGATAATGAATGAATATGAACGGTTATATGTTAGAGTTCCCTCACCGCAGGAAGAGCGGGAAAGATATGTTCAATGGCTCAAGGAAAATGAACAGCAGCAAGAAGAAGAAAATCTTGACGATGATCGCGGCGTTATTATAATTGACATATGAAAAAGCGTAGAGCCAAGATACCGAAAAACTTTGAAAGGTTTAAGGAAAATGAGGAAGTCAGTAATTATCAAATCAATCATCCACGCCATGGATGTTATGAAGTGATTCTTCAGGCTGGTGAAAAAATGATTTATCTCACAAATTTTCGCAACAAGAAGGCGGCTCAAAAATTTATTGAGGCTCACGAGAATGATGAGGTCACAATTGATCCAGAAACTTGCATACCTACGCCAGATTTTAAATGAGGCAAAATGAATTTTGTTTTTAAGAAACAACAACATACGGGCCGTTTAAGCGTCTGGTACGATGGAATATTTCTTGGTGAAATATTTTCTTTGTTAAAGGAAAATAAAGATATTGATTGGGCGCCTTATCGTGCGGACAAATCATTAAAAATGTCACCCGGGCAAAGATATGCTGTCACATATATTCCAATTGTTAAAATTGGAAACAATCCCTCGGCTAATCTAAATGGGCATGCTAGCCGGCAGTTGGCTGCTGAAACTATGTTGGATTTTCACAGGAATACGTTTCAAAATGAATGTAATTGATAAAGAGCGCCTAAGTGCTTGGAAATACAATGTAACCGACGAATATAAGTCGCGGAGTGTTGAAGAGATTAAAAAAGATTTGCGTTCAAAGGCACACCCGTTCGCAGTCTTGATGGAACACTGGAAGGGCGATTTTAATATCAGTACGATGATTAGAAACGCCAATGCTTTTAATGCTTCACAGGTATTTTACATTGGTCGTAAACGCTTTGATCGACGAGGTACTGTAGGTACACACCATTACGTAGATTTAAATTATCTTAACGATTTTGAAGAATTGATGAAGCTAAAGGAAAAATATGTTTTTGTTGGGCTTGACAATAATTTGGATTGTTGCGTACCGATGGAGACGTTTGAGTGGCCTGATAACGCTTTAATGATTTTTGGCGAAGAAGGTGAAGGAATTTCTCCTTTACTTTTAAAAGAATGTGCTTATTGTGTTAATATACCGCAGTATGGCTCGGTCAGAAGTTTAAACGTAGGCACGAGTTCTGGAATCGCGATGTATGATTGGATCCAGAAAACATATGCGATTCAAAACAGGAGAAAATGAAATATGTCAAAAATTATTGGAATTGATTTAGGTACCACGAATTCGTGTGTAGCCGTTATGGAAGGTAGAGAACCCAAGGTTCTTGTAAATGAGGAAGGCAGTAGAACAACTCCTTCAGTGATTGGTTTTGGAAACGACGAAGAAGTTTTGGTGGGTGCCACCGCGCGCCGCCAAGCAGTTGTAAAACCCAAGGAAACTATTTATTCAGTTAAGCGTTTTATAGGTTCGAGCTATGACGAAGTAAAGGAATCGGCAGAAAATATGCCCTTTGAAGTGGCACGTGCCGCTTCTGGACAGGCTTCAATTATGGTTTCTGGAAAAGAATATAGCCCGCCAGAATTGAGTGCGAAAGTGTTGCAGAAGCTGAAGAGATCAGCTGAAAAGTATCTTGGAGGCGAAGTAACAGAAGCAGTTATTACTGTGCCGGCTTATTTTAATGATAGCCAACGGCAAGCGACGCGCGATGCTGGAAAGATTGCTGGTCTGAAAGTTAAGCGCATTATCAACGAGCCGACTGCTGCAGCTTTGGCTTATGGTCTTGGAAGCAAGTCCGATCAGGTTATTGCTGTATATGATTTTGGCGGCGGCACCTTTGATGTGTCTATTTTAGAAGTGGGCGAGGATATCGTTGAAGTACTATCGACTTCTGGTGATACACGCCTGGGAGGAGATAATGTTGATGAAAAGATTATTAAGCATTTGCTTAAAGAATTTAAGAAAGACACTGGTATTAATATTTCGGGTGATCCTATGGCCATGCAGCGTCTCAGAGAAGCCGCAGAAAAAGCCAAGAAGGAACTAAGCTCTACCGTTAGAACAGAGGTCAATCTTCCTTTCTTAACCGCTGATGCGACCGGTCCAAAACACCTGACCGTTAGCATTGAGCGATCGAAATTTGAAACGATGATCGACGGCTTGGTTAAAAAGACTTTTACTTCGTGCAGGAAGGCGCTAAAAGATGCCGGAAAGAAAGTTGGAGATATCGACGAAGTACTTCTCGTCGGAGGCTCGACACGAATTCCCTTGGTTGCCAAAAGAGTAACAGATTTCTTTGGGAAAGAGCCTAGTCATAGTGTCAATCCAGATGAGGTTGTTGCTCTTGGCGCCGCTGTACAAGGAGGTGTTTTGTCTGGCGATGTAAGTGATGTTTTGTTATTGGACGTAACACCTTTGAGTCTGGGTATTGAAACTTTAGGCGGCATATGCACGGCTTTGATTGAAAGAAATACAACGGTACCGGTAAAAAAGTCACAAATTTTTTCCACGGCAGATGACAATCAGCTAGCGGTCACTATTCATGTACTACAGGGTGAGCGCCAAATGGCTTCCGATAATAGAACTCTGGGCAATTTTACTCTAGACGGAATTCCCCCGGCTCCCCGGGGCGTACCTCAAGTTGAAGTAACTTTTAATATTAACGCAGACGGCATCTTGAGTGTTGTTGCCAAAGACAAAGCCACTGGAAAAGAGCAGGATATAACAATAGCTGATGCCAGTGGGCTAAACGATGCCGATATCGATCGTATGGTACAAGACGCAAAAGAAAACGAAGAGGCAGACAAAAAGAAAAGGCACGAGGTTGAGTGGACGAACAAGCTAAATACTTTAATTTTTCAGGCAGAAAGTGTTATCAAGAATAAGGATCAATTAGATGACGACTCCAGACAGCAGGTTGAGGCGTCCATGGAAGAAGTAAGAAATGCAGTTCAAAATTCAAATGCGGAAGCTTACGAAGCCGCGTATACCAACTTAGAAAAGGCGGTTCATGCGGCAAGCAAGATTTTGTATGAGGCACAAAAAGAAGAAAGCCAACAGGAAGACGTCCCGCCGTCCCAAAGCGGCGATGATGATATCATTGATGCCGAGTACGCTTAAATGCCCTCTTAGCTCAGTTGGTAGAGCATCGGACTCTTAATCCGCAGGTCGTAGGTTCGATCCCTACAGGGGGTACCAAATATGATTTTCAAGGAGGATAAATAGATGAATGATTATGTACGCTATAGTGGCGATAATTTTTACAAAAAGATTTTACTTTTTTCAGTTCCATTCTATATTACATTAGTAAGTATTTTGTAAGTGGCAGAGTTGCGGTGGCTTCACCAGATGAAGCGGGAAAGGGTGGGTTTTTTTACATTGGAGATGTATAGTGTTAGCAGATGTGGTAATTGGAGTACAACATGGAGACGAGGCGAAAGGAAAAGTAACACACTACTTATGCAAGTGTAAGGATTATACGCATGTACTAAGATTTAACGGCGGATGCAACGCCGGCCATACGATTTATCACGAAGGTCGTAAATTCGTAACACACCATATCCCAGCAGGAGTATTTTATGGAATTAAATCAATTATAGGCCCTGGATGTGTTGTGAGTCCTCCACAATTTTTTAAAGAACTACAAGAACTTAAAGAAGGGGGAATTGACACCGATGGTAAGGTTTTTATTGCCCACAACACACATGTGATTACAGACCTTCACATTATGGAAGAGAATTACGAGACAAAAATTGGAACAACAAAACGAGGAAATGGACCGGCCTACCGCGATAAGCACGCAAGAGTCGGCATACAAGCAAAAGACGTGCCTTCTTTAAGGCCGTATATAGTTGATTTATATGAGGAATTTCATGGAGACAAATCGGTTAAAGTTTTATGTGAGGGAGCGCAGGGATTCAGCCTGGATATTGATTGGGGCGATTATCCATTTGTTACTTCTAGCCACGTCGGCACCGCAGGGGCACTTTTAAATGCTGTTCCTCACACTTGGATACGCGATGTATGGGGAGTAGGAAAAGTATACGAAACTTATGTTGGCTCAAAACAATTTGAGCCAAAAGAGCAAGTAGAGTTTTTTGCTCGCGTACGTGAGGCGGGGGAAGAATACGGAGCCACAACTGGCCGCCCCCGTCAATGTAATTTTTTGGAGTTGAATACCCTTCGGCGTGCAATAAATATCAATGGTATCAATAAGCTTGTCTTGAACAAAGTTGATATTTTACGCAATTTGGAAACCTGGAAACTACTTAATAACGGTGAGTTATATGAATTTAAAGGTGAAAAGCAATTTACAGAATTCATTGAGGAACAGTTCTCAAATGTAGAGATATTTTTTTCTGACAGTAAATACAAAGTTTAAAAATGGAGGCCGCACAGTGGAAAAAAGAAAGTTTCAAAAGCGGCTTGATCTTTTAAACGAGGCGAGAAACAAGGTTGCTGCTATGCAAAAAAGAAATGTCTTTACTCTTGATGTTAGTGCTATGAATATATTGATTAAGTTGTCTGAAGAATTTCAGGAAATGCTTTCTGAAAATTTGAAAATGCACGAGCGACTTAAATTGGCAAATTTGCTTTCTGGAAAAAAGAAGAAATGAAATTTAAAGTTGGCGATTTGGTAACCCTGTCGTCTTCTGAAAGAAAGATATTGAAAGAAGACGCCGGACTGACAGCCTTTGATGACTGGAATTATGGGCTGGTTATTGAAGCACATCCAAAACAAAAAACTTCATTATTTCAATATCTTGTACGATGGTTTCCTTCTGGAGAGCTTCACGAAGAAACCAATAATTCAATTATTTTGTTGACGAAAGAGAAATAGTATCTATTTTAGTTTCGAGGCCCCCAGGACACAGGGGGGAAAGTTATGCGTTATTTATTTTTTATTGTATTTTTGTTTATGTACGGGTGCATCGACACCAGTATGCCAGATTCACTTGGGTACGAGACACCTATTTATCCACCCTTATATATGGATTACCATATATGTGAATATTCTCAACCATATAATTATCTCCCGCAAGCTTGCGCGTCGAGCCCCCAATACGGCATAGACTGCTGCACATGGGATGTAGGATGGGATTGTGTAGAAGAATGGTGTATCTGGGGCGATAGCTGTTCCTGGGAGTACGATGGAGACTACTGTATACATTAGGAGGACACTTTAAGATGCCTAGAATTTATGTTCCAAATCCGGTCGATGACAAACTAACGGAAGCGAAGAAGCAACTCTATCTTCTCAGAACTGCTATTCAGACCGAAAAACAAGAAAAACTAGAAAAGAGAATCGACGATATCAGAAGGCTTCTGGTTGAAATATCTGAAAAACTAGATTCGACGAGCGCGGCCTAAATGGGTACGTCTAGCACTTTGTTTCTTGAAAAAGAAGACGGAGATTACATCGGTGTCTACTGTCACTATGATGGATATCCCGATCATATGTTGAAGCAAATAAAATTTTGTTCCCATGAGCAGCTATATGACCATATCGTAGTCGCAGGTACGCACGGAGGCTATCGTCTTTTTTCTCCCGAAACGGACGAGTCTGAATTTTTGTCTGATGACACACCAGATTACGCATATGATCCCGAAGCCGACGGCGTGGACTATATCTATATTAAGTGTCTGGACGGCTCGATCAAGTGGCGAAAACGCATGCGCACGGCCTGGACAACTTATGTGTGAGGCCGACATATAGAATTTTAATTGTACAAATTAATTTTTACTGTTGATCCTAGATAAGTTGTGACTACATATATGTAGAAGTGTGTTGAGCCACAAGAGAAGTGGCGGGGCAAGGGTGGGTTTTGAATATCAACACGGGCGATTTGGTTTGGTTCAACTCAGGTGGATCGACTCATCGAGCACTGGTTTTGGGCTTTGCCAAAAACACATGGCTCGACCATCTCAAGGAAACAGAGATGGTGAAAGTTTTTTGGCTCGATGGCACAGGCCCGCGCCCATCTATGTATAATGCCGAAGGCGATCGCATTTTCGCCGAACGTAGGGACAATATTGGTGAGTGCTTCGTCGCTATCAAAAGTCGAAGTGGCTTTCCCTTGTTTAAGGTTATCAGTGCTGTATGAAAAACTGGTACCTTTATGTTTTACTTTGCGCCGATGGTACTTATTATACAGGTGTAACAACGGATATTACCCGGCGCCTTAAAGAGCACAACGCTTTGTCTACAGGCGCGAAATATACGAAGACAAGAAGACCTGTTGAGTTGATTTATCAGACAGTCTTCGAAGATCGATCTTCAGCCCAGAAGGCTGAGTACAGATTCAAGCAATTGGCACGGAAACAAAAAGATGAATATATCTATGGACGTAAATAACGGCCCAGGATATCCGAATACCGGCGATATGATTGGGTGTTCCGATGGCGATATTGGTATTGTGCTAAGAACATATTTCGATGATTATCGACTTATGGTTGAAATTGTCTGGAGCGTTGCTAACAAAACTTTGACAGACCCCTGGAACGCTGAAGATTTTGTGAGCGCTGACGATATGTTTCACATTATGAGCAGGGCATGAAGATCGGTGATTTAGTAAGGATTGAATCGGGAGTATGCAAAACTTATGGTCGAACACCCGATGATATCGGCCTCGTTATGCGCTGCGGATCCTGGGGTTGGAGCCCCTACATCTTGTGGGCTGGTTGCCACAAGCCAACACTGTTCGCCCGCTGCGATTTTTTGGAGGTCGTAAGTGAAGGTCGGTGATGTTGTTCGATTACGTCCTGGCATCACCAATGTGCTTGGTGCTGATTTTGAAGAGCGTAAATATGGTATTGTTTTAGATGCCTATGAAGATGACTATGGTATAGTATTTTTTGAGGTTCACTGGAAGAAAGAGATTGGATGGTGGAGCGAATATGAGTTGGAGGTTATAAGTGAAGCTAGTTAGAGACGGCATCCCAAAGATTATTGAAGATGGTGGGAAAACGTGTGTTTATCACATCGCTGGCTTAGACGAATACCAAGATTTTTTGTGTAAGAAAATGCAAGAGGAGCTTGAAGAGTTTATCGAGAATCCTTCTTACGAAGAGGCAGCTGATATATTTGAGGTCTTGAGGGCTCTTTGTACACTACACCATTTTTCAATGGAAGGTGTTGAAAGTGTTGCTGTGGATAAGCGAGAAAAACGAGGCGCTTTCTATGACCGGATTATTTTGGAGAAAGTTAATGAAACTCGGTGATTTGATAAAGTGTGGTGGCGAGTTTGCTATCATTCTAGATGTTTCAGGTATACCTGCCGGTCACGGACCCTTGAAACAAAACTTTTGGCTCGAATGTTTGTGGTCCGATGGAGAAATCGAAGGAATAGAATCTGACGATGTGGAGTATCACTATGAAAGTCGGTGATTTGATAAAAGACAGTGAGTATTCTGAAATGGGCTTATTGGTAACGATTAAAGACGATACGTGTCGGACACCATATGGTATACTGTGTCCTAACGGAAGAATCGAGTGGTTCACCAAGGTATATGTCAAAGAAGCCTGCGAGATTGTTAATGAAAGTAGGTGATTTGGTAGAGCATAACGGATACCTTGCTCTCGTCATCTGTGTCGAGTCCTACGAGACATTGATAAGATGGCTCGATGACGGCACAGTTGAAGATGCAGACAACTATACTATTGGCCTGGAGATTGTCAGTGAAAGTCGGTGATTTGGTAAAGATGAGACCAGCCGTAGCACCACCGCAAATGTATGGTATTGGAATCATTATCTCGGTAGAGGCTCAGGCCAGACGATGCCGGGTCAAGTGGTCGACAATGCCAGACCGCGAGCCGGGAAGCTGCGCCAAATACGCCTTGGAGCTTGTCAGTGCAAGTCGGTGATTTGGTCATACCAGTCCACGGTCCGCGAAGAAATGATGGATATGTGGGCGTGATTGTAGACTACGATGAAGATAATGACCCTGTTGTATTGTGGAACAAGTACGATTCAGAATGGACAGACGAAAGATGGGCGGTGTCATATGCAATGCCTGAGTACCGAAGTAGTATAGAGGTTATCAATGCAAGTAGGTGATTTGGTAAGACGCACTGTACCCATCCCTGGTATTGAAAAGGTCTATGGGATTATCGTAAAGGCATGGTCACATAGTAGTGAAGCGTGTGAGGTACTGTGGCCCGACGGGAAAGTCACGCTCCCTTTCAAGGCGAATATTGAGGTCATCAGTGAAGGTCGGTGATTTGGTTCAAGATACGCATGACGGTGAGATAGGCCTTGTTGTGTCCGTTGGTTCTGGCTATGAAGTGGGCGTAGTCGGCGAACTTGCGGAATACCCAGATGGTGTGATGCCCTCGTGGAAGATAAAGTGGCCGAGTATTTCCTACGTCTGTGACCTTGGCGAAGATGCCTTGGCTGAAGGCTTAGTAACAATAATCCAAAAAGCCTAGACTTTAATTTTTTGGTTTCTATGGTTGTAGTATGAAAGTCGGTGATTTGGTAAAGTTTACAGGCCACAGGGTCAGTGGCCCTTTCGGTATTGTATTGCGCTTTAAGGATTTACCTGAGCCGCCGCACCCTTCGCAGCCTTGTCAGGGCTCTGCCTATGTTGAGTGGGCTTGCAAATACACGGCGGCTGGTCATTATCAGTTGTGTATACTGGAGGTTATCAATGAAAGTCGGTGACTTGGTTCGTATTACCAAAAATCACAACGCTGGTAAAATCGGCGTGATCACTGGAATCAAAGATGTGCAATACGTGCCTGCCGGTGCTTGGTCAACTAACTATTTAGTGCTTTACCAAGGCTGGTCTAGTCCCTATCCTTTTACTGAGAACGAAATAGAGGTTATCAATGAAAGTCGGTGATCTGGTTAAGTGGATACACCCACACGCGAAAGACGTCGGCATCATTATAGAAATAGACGAGGATAAGTGGGGAGGTCAGGCTATCATTCACTGGTTTGGCAAATCCGAACACAGTGGGCTGTATCCTCTCGACCACGAACTTTTGGAGATGTTAAGTGAAAATCGGTGATTTGGTGCGCCATCGCGATCGACCCGGCTACACGCGCACGTCGACTGGTATTGTTGTAAGGGTGTCAAAGCACAATGGGATAACACTCATCGATGTGCATTGGTCTCTTTTCGGCGGTGACACTCCACGTACAGTTTATGGTTATATGCCCAACGAGTTGAGACCATTCGATGAAAGTCGGTGACTTGGTAAATAATACGCATGCCCTTGACCGCAGCGGCTTGGGGATTATAGTTGAGGTAGACTTAAACGCGATCGCGGAGGACAGATGCGGATATTTCGTATACTGGTGTAACCCTCCAAGGGGCTGTCCACAAGAATCTTGGAACAGTTACAGATGGCTGGAGAAAATATGAAAATCGGTAACTTGGTAAAAAGTGCTGACCCTTGGGGACCAGACGATATTGGAGGCGAGCAATACTACCCGATCGGCATTGTATACCGGCAACACAAGCGGCGTGTACATCGCTGGTGGGTTCGTTGGGTTTCACCGGCACACTTAGCAGAAGAAGGTGGGGGCCGAGATTGTATGCTCGCTGGTTGGCTGGAGGTTCTAAATGAAGCCGGGTGATTTTTTTAATCTTAAAGATTCTATACGCGATGCTCTAGCTGAGAGATGTTCGGCGCGCTGCCTTGACGATGAAGATGATTTTGAAGCCGTGATGGATGTCATTGGTGATATAGTCGCGGACTATCTTAAAGGTAGGTGCGAGGGCTGTAAGTGAAAGTAGGTGATTTGGTCTGGCATGCCGATGACATTCGTGACGATTGTGCTGTGCCGGGACTTGTTATGCGCGTCGACACCTGTCCCCCGGAAGCCGTTGTGCGATTTGGCGATCGAAACTTTAATGAATATCACAGTATCGAAGACTTGAGACACACGCCCGAACCAGAAGAAGACGAAAATACTATGGGGAATCCATAGTGAAAGTCGGTGATTTAGTAAGATGGTCTAACCCTGGCCGTGCATATTTTGTTGGTCATACAGGGATTGTCTTAAACTTGCACGATATCGAACATGGAGAAGGCAGCTGCCCAGGCGCTTGGATTTATTGGTTTTCCGACGAATACGGTCCACAAGAAGCCTGGACACCATCGCATTGCGTTGAGGTTATTTGTGACAAAGTTTGAAGTTGGCGATTTAGTTAAACTTTCTCCAAGCGAGAAGAAAAATCTGATCAGTGGTATTGGATATTCAGCAGCAGAAATATACGAATGGAATGTTGGAATAGTTCTGCGCCGCGTGCCATCGGCCGACGGTGATTTTGAAGAGGAATCTTACGAAGTTAAGTGGTTCCCTTCGGGTGATATTATCGAAGAAGCCGACGATATGATCACGTATATGTATATAAAATGAAGGCGGGTGATTTATGAAGGCGGGTGATTTAGTTACTTTACTTGAAAAAGATGGTTATTACATTTTGGTCGAGAGAGATAGAGGCTGCAAGTTTGGCAATCGTTGGTGGAAGATTCAATCTTTGACTATCGAAGGAGAGGATCCCGTGTGGACGGTTGAGCCTCGCATGGTGTTGGTTAATGAAAGTGGGTGACCTAGTACAAGTTTTACCAGCGAAAGTTGGTTACTATATTGTTCTTGGTAGGGCAAAGATGGATGACGATTATGTTGGACGAACAGCTTACTGGGACTTGCACCCACTCCCGTCCGCGAACTTCCATTACGGAGGTCCAATGGACGAAAAGTTTATCGAGGTTGTAGGTGAGGGAACATAAATGCCAGACTCCTGGCGCACACTACCATATTTCAATCGGACCAAGTGTTGTTGAGTGCCGAGTAGATATTCCATTCGACTTAGATTTGGACAAGCTACGAGCTATCGATCTTGAGAGGCGAGTCCACGATGCGATGGAAGAAGTCTTAAAGGAGTATTTCAGTGAAAGTCGGTGATTTGGTTATGGCGAGCGAAGCATATTCCACAATAGGAAACTACGGTCGTACTAAGGGACTGGTGACAAACATCTTCCAACCATCACCCGCTAACTGGATCCACCGCGTAGAGGTAATGCTGACTAGCACTGGCGGCAGGTGCGTATTCCGCGTCGAAGAGCTGGAGCTGATCAGTGAAAGTCGGTGATTTAGTAATACCTTCAAGCTATTCAAACTACAAAGAAATCTATCCGGCCAAAATGATTGTAGAGGTCATTGAAAGCGAACGAGATGGAAAATCTGTTAGATTATATATACTTGAAGGCGAAGAGCACAGTCGACGAGAAGAAACACTACTTCTTATTTCTGAGTCTTGACCAGGATCTTTTGGTTCCTATAGTTGGGGCGTAGACAGATTACTGACCCGTAGCTCAGTAGGTTAGAGCGTCATCCTTATAAGGTGGGAGTCGTGGGTTCAAGTCCCACCGGGTCAACCATATTTTTTTACTCACACACATAGGGAAAATAATGAAGAAGATTATTTTTGTTTTGATATACTCAGTTTTAACTTACGGTTGTTATGTTCCAATGCCGTCAGTTGGCATTAAACCCACTCGCGCGCATCATCAAGAAACATGCAAGCATATTGGCTCAACTGGTGAAGTGCGATGCACTCACACTAAAACCTACACAAAATAGCGGGTAAAAAACATGCAATCATCTTGGATCTTTAAGCCCAAGTATGGCAAGGATATCTACGAGAAAGTGATTAACTGCTTTACTCACAGATATCTTAACTGGTATGACAATGGAGTTGATATGCAACTCATCGAGATTAAAAACGGCTACGTTGAAATGCAGGCCGTCATCGAAGATTCCTCGTGCCATGAGTATTTTACGGAGAACTGTTGGTCTGACGCGCCCATCTCTGGAGAAGAACTAACCGAGCATATGATGATTTTGCTGGTTGAAGCTGGAGTGGCCTTTAACAACCCCGAAGCCTTCGACGACGAAACCCCAGAATATATTTTGGAAGATGTTGATATCTGCCAAGTCTTAGCTGCCCTGTGCGAAAAGGGTACAAACATTTATAGTCCGTGGGGCTCAAAGTGTTGGGTCCATCCAGTGGGCGGCGGATCCCCAAAAACTGTTAATATGCTCGATGCGCTCTTGACTCTTCAAGCTGCGTAACTATACTTATACTGTAAACGACACAACGGAGGGTTGAAATGTCGTATTATACTGATGAAAATGGAAACTGGAAGCGCACTGTAACTTGTGGCTACTGCTATGAAAAGGGTCACAACAAGGGTTCGTGCAAGGCGAAGAAGCAGAATCACCTGGACCAGATTGCTGGATATGAACACCGACTTGCAGAAGATAACTTCACAGAGGATTGGGAACGCAGGTCAGCACAGCGCTATCTCGATCGCCACAAGGCTGAGTTGAACAAGGTAGCCAATCGTGGCAAGAATCGCAAGTGTTCTTACTGCACTGGATATGGACACAATCGTCGCTCTTGCGGGTATAAGAAGAATGATATGAATGACTTTGCCACCAAGGCTCTTGCGGCGCGCGAGAAGTTTGCCGAGCGATTTGCCGAAGCCGGATTGGGTGTCGGCGCTCTCGGTCACGCACATTCTTGGCGCACAGGTGACAATAGTGTTTTGGCGATGGTCGATAGAATCGATTGGGCTAGGCTTACCCATGAGTGTGCTTTGGGCGAAAATCTGCAATGCAATGAGATCATCTATGCCACGAACATTACGCCAGATGAGCACTACCCCGACGGCGAAAGGTTCTCAAACATGCTCAAGCCAGAGTTGATCAATATCAACGACGTTGAGGATAGCGCTCGGTCGCGAAACAAGGAACGAGGCTTTGAAGTTATTTCGCCCGTCGAGACTTCGTTTCCCGATGATTTTCTGACTATGGCAGGCTGTCTCGTCGCCGCTGTGGAGCGTGGTCTGTTCGAGAAAGAGCGTCCGTATGATTACCATGGTATCGAATACGATGACGAATAGTTTTACTCTCGGGGTCTCGTTCCTATAGTTTTTTCACGGAGATTTTAATGGACGATTCAATCACGATTCCTCGCGAATCACTTGAGGCTTTTCTTTCTGTTGCAAATCGTATTCTCGACCGTACTTCCGGTACTGCACCGGAAGCTATTGAGCGTACCGAGGTTGCACTTCAGAACAACAATCGGAAACAGCTGGCAGAAGCAGTTTTTCAGGCCGAAAAGGCTATTTTCAATAATGATGTTAAGCCTTTAACTGCCGATCAAATGAGCGATAATGCGGATAAACGTCGTTCGTGGGAGGATAGTTTTTCTCGTGACAAGGCTGATTTTATTGAAGGACGGCGCCGCTAATGGATATTAGAGCCGCTCGAAAACTCAAGACCGGTGCCATTGTTCGCGAGGCATATCGACCGGATAGCTGGGGTCACCCCATCCATGGCATAGTGATTGGTAAAAAGCATATTAAAGAAAAACATCATGCCAAACTCTTATCTCAGTGGAAAGAAGAACGCTATGATATTGTTGTTCATTGGCTTTGTAGGGAGCCCCTCGTCCCGCGCGCCTCATGGAAGGGGCCAATCGAACGCCTGCAAGTGCGTGAAAGTTGGGAACTAATGGTTGTTTCTCACGTAACTTCTTAACTTAAAAAGAATCGTACTTATAGTTTAAGCGTACCCAGGACACGGAGAGAAAAATGGGTTGGAACTCTGGCGCACACCGACGAGAGACTGTTATGCGACAACGCAGAGAAAAGGCAAATCCTGAACTTATTGTTCGTATTGACAAGATTCTTGCCAATGATTCTGGTCTTTCCGTCTGGGAAAGAGATTTTCTTTCATCTATTAAGGATGGTGTTAAGCGCTACGGAAGTCTGACTGGCAAGCAGGAGTCGATTCTTCAACGTGTTGAAAAGAAGCTAGACCCTGACGTTCAAGCTGCCCGAAAGGCTTGGAATGATAGTTTTTCCGAGGAGATGCGCGATAAGATGCGCGTCGCTGCTCGCTATTACTTGAATAATCCTCCGTACTTTGCGGATCTTGCTCATCGTGTTTTGGGCGATGACAGCCTTGTTCCAACTGAGAAGCAGTATCGCGCAATGGTTGAAAACAAGTATGTTGCCAAGGTGCTTGATAATATGGCTTCCGTTCCTACTTTTCCTGTGGGAACGATAGCCCGCGTCCGAACGGTAGTGACCGGGCACAAGATGAGAAATCACCGCGATAAAATGGTGATGATTATTGACTATCCCGACAAAGTTGCTGGTGCCGCAAAAGGTGCAGTACCTGTGATTGTACTGCCGGTTGGTGATTCTGAAACTATCGAGACCGAGGTTCGATGGCTAAAGAAGGCAAGGATTTAATATGTTTAAGCCACCCCCTAAGAAGAAAGAGAAGCCCCACAACTACTACTGTGGCTCATGTGGCTGTAAATACTACAGAAAGCCAGGCTCCTCCCGTCCTGCTTGCGACGCTAACTGCGTGGCTTGTGGCAGCAGTCGCATCATCCGATACGAGTGGGCCACGGATTAGTAGCTTTACTTGTCCAAACTGGTTCTTATAGTTTGGGTGTTGAGGCATCGTGGCGGAACTGGTATACGCAACGGACTTAAAATCCGTCGCCCTTTGGGATTGAGGGTTCGAGTCCCTCCGATGCTACCATTAAGCGTCCGTAGCTCAGTTGGACAGAGCATCGGCCTTCTAAGCCGAGGGTCACAGGTTCGAGTCCTGTCGGATGTACTGAAAAAACCACTATTTCCATAGACTTATAGGAGGGTATTATGGATTTTGTTACTTTGACTGTTTGTTACGCTGTTTTTACCGGCATTACTTTGGGCCATGCGGTCCTTGTGAAGCCTGTGTAAAAAACTTCTTTACTCCCTTTCAACTGTTCTTATCTTTGTTGTGTAAGACGAGCCACTATTTAGTATAGGAGAATACAATGGCTGTTGATTTCAAGACATTCCGAAATGTTGCCCCGCACGTTATCGCGGTACGCAAGCCTGTGCTGCTTCGCGGACGCCACGGTGTTGGCAAGTCCGAGGTCGTATATCAGATTGCTACAGATCTCGATCTGCCCGTCGTCGAACGACGCGCATCTCAGATGACTGAGGGCGATCTCATTGGCCTTCCTAAGACTGACGGCGATGTCACTTCTTTCTGTCCTCCTGACTGGTTTCAGGAGGCTTGTGACAAGCCCGTGGTCCTCTTCTTCGATGAGGTTGACCGAGCCGTCAACGAGGTACGCCAAGGCCTCTTCGAGCTTACGGATTCTCGCAAGTTGTTTGGCAAGCCCATCCATCCCGATACCGTTATCGTTGCCGCTGTCAATGGTGGCGAGCATGGTTCGCAGTATCAGGTTGGAGAAATGGACCCTGCCGAGCTTGACCGCTGGACCGTGTTTGACGTTGAGCCCACCGTCGAGGATTGGCTTGATTGGGCAAAGGATAATGTCGATGGTCTCGTTTGGGACTTCATCAATCAGAATCGTTCACATCTGGAGCATGCCGAGGATTACGAGCCTAACAAGGTTTACCCGTCCCGTCGCTCTTGGAAGCGTCTGAATGATTGTCTGGCTAGTGCTGGATTTCTCACGCCAGATACCAAGGGTGATGCTAGCGTTTATCATTTGTCTGCCGCCTTCGTTGGCATGGAAGCCGCCGTCGCGTTCAATGACTTTGCACAGAACTACGAGCGCCAAGTGACCATCCCGATGATTCTCGATGATGGACAGGTCGCCAAGACAGAGGACTTTGGTATCAACGAGCACTGTGCTCTCATCGAAAAGATGGAAGCTAGCGACACGTTTGCCAGCGAACTTCAGGATAACCAGATTCAAAACCTGGCAAACTACTTCGTGATTCTGCCATCCGAGGCCGCGATGAAGTTGTGGACCGTACTCGGTAAGGGTGACAACGCTAACGTGATTGGCCTGCATAAGGCTTCTGCGACGGACGGAACAAAGGTCTCGGCGCGAATGGTTCAAATGCTCACGGGCAAGGATTCTTAGAGTTTTGTGAGGCGATGACAGGGGAGTTTATTAACTAAACCCGCCACTTTGCTAGTTTCGGCGGAGGGATCGATCCCATAAATCAAAAAACTAGATAGCAAGGCTGCACTGTGAGTAAACAGCCCCCCTGTCATCATTTTTCTTTACCATCTTTTAGCCGTTCCTATAGTTATAGCGTAACGGAGGTCACAATGTTTGTTCTAAACGACCACATCTTCCGACTCCTACAGCGTGAGCCTTTCTTTGCTGCGCTTTCTCGTCGTATCGAGAAGAAGGAGTTCAAGGGCATCCCGACTGCCGGTGTACGTGTTAATCCCGACACCGGATATTTCGAGATGATGTATAATCCAGACTTCTTTGAAGGTCTGACTGACGCTCAAAGGTCTGGTGTGCTTGTCCACGAGTTTTATCATCTGATTTTTGAGCACGTCACCGGACGACTGCCCGATGAGCTTGCTGGTGTTTTTACCAACAATGGTAATGTGCCGAAAGACAAGATGCAGCTTTTCAAGTTGTGGAATATCGCAACTGACCTTTCAATCAACTGTTTGATTGGCAAGGATAAGTTGCCAGAAATGTGCTGCTTTCCCGGCTCTGGACCCTTTGAGGATTTGCCTCCCGATCGGACTGGCGAATGGTATTACGAGCAGTTGAAGCAAAAGGCTGATGACGACCAGAATGGTGGAGGTGACGACGGTGAGAAGGGCGAAGGTTTCGACCCTGATAATGCCGGTCAGTTTGACAGCCATGGTCAGTGGGGCGGCGACGCCTGCGACGAGGCTACCAAAGAAATAGCGAAAGAGCGTTTGAAGGAGGCGATGAAGGATGCCGCCAACGAGGCTGCAAAGTCTAACTCATGGGGCTCCGTGTCTTCGTCTGTGCGTAGAGAAATCATGGACAAGTTGTCGACGAAGGTCGACTGGCGCAAGGTGCTTCGATGGTTTGTCAAGTGCTCTCAGCGGTCCAATAAGCGCAGCACCCCGCGACGTCTGAATAAGCGTTACGCCTACATTCATCCCGGCCGCAAGGTCGAGCGTGTTGCCAATATCGCAATCAGCATTGACCAGTCTGGTTCCGTCTCCGATGAAATGCTGGCAGCGTTTTATTCTGAGCTTAACAAGCTAGCTGACGTTGCTACATTTACTGTGATTCCTTTCGACACAAAGGTTGCCGAGGATAAGGTTTACGTTTGGAAAAAGGGCGAGCGCCGCAAGAAAGAGCGGGTGCTCTACGGTGGTACGTGTTTCAATGCGCCGACTAAGTTTGTCAATAAGGGTAAGTACGACGGTCACATTTGTCTGACTGATATGTGTGCGCCAAAGCCAAAGCCGAGCAAATGCCCGCGTATGTGGATGACTGATTCCCGTAACGGTGCCAATCCATATTTCAAAACCAATGAACGTGTTGTTATCATTGACAAGTAGAGGAGATGATATGGTTGATTTAACCAACGAAGATACATATCCAGAAAAGGACGGTCCAAGTGCAGAAGAACATTATGAGTATGATGACTTGGATTTTGCCTATCTTGATTCATATTACGGTGATGACGATTGGGCTAGACGATTCGAGACAACCGGCTCGGTCGATTATGACCCTGACTGGATTTAGTCAATGAAAAGGCTAATCAACATTCTATATTCCTGTGCTGCCGGTCTGGAACAAGCCTGTCTGACCTTTGAAACGATTAAACAGGCTCATAAAGCCGCAGTAGTAATGGCAGTACGAAATACGCCAGAAGCCAAGCAACCTATAGGGTTTGCAGGAAATGTGCTGAATAATCCATCTCCGACCTTTACTGCTGAAGACTCGTGATTATAGTTGAAGCGTGATAGACGAGGGAAAACATAAAGGCTGGGCAAACCAGGCTACATGGGCTGTTGCAGCCCAACTGACAAATAACGAGCATGCTCGAAGCCTCGCCCAATCGCTGAAAATGACGGATCCATCTCAGTTTGAGAACTTCTGCTACTATCTCTGGAAAGATAAGACGCCTGACGGCTTCAGTTTGACCAACGTCGACTGGATAGCTATAGCTGATTTTTGGAAGGAGAAGTAACTTGAAGAAACTCAAGTGGAACGATGATATCTCTAGGTATCTCAAAGACTTCAAGTTCAACACTGATAACTACAAGTCAGAATATCTCGACAAGAATCTCAACGAATACTGGTCTCCGTTCGAAAAGGAAGACATTATGGGTAAGAACTACGAAAAGAAACGGCTCTCGCCAGAAGACCGAGCACAGTTTGCTCGCGAACGTCGAGCACTCGAAGGCTCCTTAATCACACAGAAAAGTTTTGAGGGCGCCCTTGTGCTTGAACACATTAGAGGCTCGCAGTACCTCATTCGTATGCCGGATGGCACTGAAGTTTTTGCCTCACACGCGAAGCGACGAGAAATCGACGGCGCCGCTGAACAGTCAGTTAGCGCAGCAGGTTGGCGTTTGTGGGATGACGGAAAATGACTTAGTTACGAGAGGCAGAGGCAATAATGAAACTTACATGCCCAAACAATCCAGAGCACAAGACGTTCACCGTTGTCGCCTTCGTACCGGAGACCTGGATTCTCAACGAAGACGGCGACTGCGAAGACGCTTGGGCCGATGGTGGCAATATCGAGTTTGAGTTCAAAGACGCAAAGTGCCAGGATTGTCTCGTTGAAGATAACTTGGACGTTAGCGTGGTGCTAAAAGAGGAGTAGAATCAATGGGTTATCGTTCACAAGTAGTATTGGCGATTGCGCCGGAAGCTGCTTCTGCTTTTATGGCGCTCTGTGCTAAAGACCCGAAAGTATTGGAGTTTTGCCACGAAGCAGACACCTTTACCTCCGGCTATGCCCGTGAGGGTGATTACTTTATGTTCTGGGACCACATCAAGTGGTATGAAGGATATCCAGAAGTGGAGGCAATCCAGGCGTTTGTCCTCGCGCTAGAAGACGATGACCTGTCCGATTATGGAGAGGCCGAACCTCCAAAGCTGCCAGACGGGTCTGACGACCAGTGGGGTGAATACTTCAGGTTTGTTCGACTTGGTGAAGATACCGACGACCTTACAGAAAAAGGCTGGGCCTTCGATGGTATCGGCGTGACTCGCTCTCTTTATTTTTAGCTTTACCGCGCGACCACTGTTCCTATAGTTAAGGTGTCGGAGAGATAATGAGTATTTATCTCCATTCAGATGAAATCAGACCCGGTGTTTTGGTCAAAACCATGTCTCGCGATAACGAGATTGTACCGGCCCTGGTCCTGTCTTTTGCGGCTCCTGCCGCGCAGCCGTCGCACACTGCTTTTGTCCGCGTCTTGTCCACCGATGGCGAGATTTATGTGATGAACGCCCTTTATTTGGAGCACTGGAAATGAAGCACGCAAGCATAGACGCACGAGTGATGCACGCTGGCAAGGCTGGTGCCCATCATAAACGAGTCGATGACTTCCGCAAGGGGCGCCGTCGCAAGCCCAAGCACCAGAAGCCGAAGCACCTTCGATGGCGCGACTAATGGACAAGCCCCGCGTTGGTGATTTGGTTAGGCTTGACGATGAAGCAATAAAAAGATCGGCCTATAGCGGCTCTTTTGTTGGCGATGTTGGCGTAATCATTGAGTGTGTTGGAATCCGATGTAAGGTTTATTGGGCTGGCGCACCAGATTATTATGGAAGACATACTTCATTGCCAGAAAGAGATGTGCTAGAGGTTGTGCATGCAAGTCGGTGATTTGGTGCGTATAAAGGGCGAACGGGAAGTGATGCTTGTGACGGAGACCTGGGGCGACGTATCCGACCAGATAACTGTGCTGCGTAACGGTCGATTTCAATACATCAGGAAATCACAGTTGGCACATGTGGAAGTTTTCAGTGAAAGTCGGTGATATTGTTCTGCTCAAAGAAGATTGGCGAATAAAAGATGTTTACTATGGCCCCGGCGTTATTACATTTATCGAGCAAGGGGTTAATGACCTTCACGCCTGGAAATCATACAGGGTTCAATGGAACGATGATTTTTCTTTCCACGAAGAAGACCATTTGGAGCTAATCAGTGAAAGTAGGTGATATTCTTATTCTTTCTGGCAAGACAAGGCATGGAAAGAATCGAGTGAGAGAACAGGGCCGACTTTGGAAAGTCCTTAATATCAAAGGTGCTATGCCGCACGGTCGCTTTCCCGCTGGTACGGATATTGCAGAACTGGAAACGATGGACGGAAAGCACTGGCGTATCGTTTCGATTTCTGGTGATACAGATTTCGATTTTCAGCCTCAATAATCTTTTGCTCGCATATGCAAGGTGACAGAATGAAGGTTGGCGATTTAGTAGTCAGAACCTATGGTGAGGGTCAACGCCCAACAGCGATTATCGTTGGCGTCCACCCCCGCGTACGCGCCGACCGGTCGAAGCCGCTGGTGGAGCTAATATGGACCGGCCGCGCCCGGATTGTTCAGTTTGGTTCAGAACACTTGGAGGTCATCAGTGGAAGTCGGTGACTTGGTAAAGATGAGGGCTTCAGTCCAACCTCCACGCCTGTATGGTATTGGTCTTATCGTAAAGGTCGACGGCCCGACGGCACAACCCGATGGTCCGTCCACCCGCGCCGACCGGGTTTATGTTCGTTGGCCCACGATGCCAGACCGTGAACTGAAATCCTGCCCTCGGTACGCTTTGGAGCTTGTCAATGGAAGTCGGTGATATTGTTAAGTTGTCGGCCTGGGGTCGAGGCACCCACCCCGCGCTTGAAGATGACGTCGGCTTAGTGGTCGGCAGGTTCAACGCGCTGCATATACATATACTTTGGGTCGGCACAGACCGTCCGCAACTCTTCAGCGAAGAATACTTGGAACTAATCAATGCAAGTCGGTGATATTGTTAGGCTAACGCCTGAGCCCTGGCGCACTGGTCGCTTAGGCGTTGTGGTCGCTAGGGAGAACCCCGTGATTTTACACGTAGTTTGGACCTCTCACGATGGCGAGCTAGAGAGAGTCAATCAAAACTATCTGAAGGTTATCAGTGCAGCCGGGTAACTTGGTAAGGATTACGAGGGCTTCCATTGGTATACCAAAGGATTCAATCGGCCTAATCGTGAAGGTGAGAGACACCCAGGTCGACGATATCGACCCGCGCCCCTTCCCGGTCTGGCATGTTCAGCTTCTAAACGGTCGACTGAGACGCTATCTCACCCAAGACTTGAGGAAAATCAGTTAATGTCTCCACTCTTCGCCGCCTTTATCTTTTGGATTGCAGTTGCCTGTTTAACAGAGGATTGAAAAGAATCCTTTACCCTTTGAAATCCGTTCCTATTGTTAAGGTGTCCCCAGAAAAGGAGAAGGACATTGACCCGCAAGCATTTCATTCTCATTGCTAACATCGTTAAAAACATTGACAGTAAGGACACGCGCCAACAGGTTGCGCTGGACTTCGCTCAGGCGCTCACAAACGAGAATCCAAACTTTGACGTTGTTCGCTTCGTCAAGGCATGCGGCGGCGACACTTCCAATCGTTCTGAAATGGTGATGTTCTAATGGAGTGGCGCGTTTATATCGTTGTCCGTGGCATTGCTGAAGTCGCTGGCACCTTCGCAACCTTCGAGGCTGCTGAAGAAGATGCTATGTGGCTGCAACGTTACGGATATAAAACGGAAATCGGATATCTAGGCCCGAAGCCGTAAAAAGTTCTTTACTCTACACCCCCCGTTCTTATTATTAAGGTGTCGGAGGAAACGATGAGAGAACGAAATCCATACGCAAAGCGATATACTTTTGACACCTTCAGGGTTAAGTATTTCGGCACCAATCATAATGTTCCTAATCGACTCGCCCGCGAGTTCTGGAGCGATTTTAACTATGCCTTTGTCGGTGGGCTAAACCGATATATTAAAGAGTCGACGGAGACCCGATAAAATGATGACCCTTAGCGAACTTATTGAACATCGTGATGACCTCAATAACCTTAACAACCGAGCGCGAGTAACCGACGACGAGTCGCAAGCCCTTGAGGTTGCAGCACAAATGCTGTCGGCGCTGATTATTCAGCTTGATTCTCAAAGTATTTCCTTTACTCCCTAAAAACCGTTCTTATTGTTTGAATGTAACCGAGACGAGGAGGCCCAACATGGCCCGCGACATTGACAACCCGATGCTCTGGCAAGATGCTGTTGACGAGTTCACTAACCTGATTTTGCCAATAGTTCAGCGCACTTATGAGCAAGACGGCATCCCCGATACCTGCGCGCGCTGCGAGGCTTGGAACAACTGGACTGACAGCCTGTGCAAAAACGGTCTCATCTCTGATTGGCAGTATGAGAACTGGTCTCACCCGCCTTGCAACGATTAGCCCGTCGAAACGCCGGGATCTACGATTTTTTTCCCCATTCGCCCATGGCGAGGGATGGACAGATGAAGAAAGCACAAGCATTTTATGACCTTATGCGTCTCGCAGAGGCTCTTTCGCCTCGCGCACAATACTGTTTGAATCCCACAAAAGACGACCTTGAGCCATATCTCTCAACAAATCAAGAGGTTGAGTTATATCACAGCCTTCTGCTCGGCGCCGAGTTGGCTTATCTTTTCGGCAAAAATCCAATCAATCCAGAGGCTTAGGACTTTTCTCTTAACCTTCGTTGTTTCGTTCCTATAGTTATCGTGTACCAGGGAACAGGAGCCCAGACAATGAGATTCGGCCAACTCGTTCGCGAGACCATCACAGTCCCCAAGCCGCTGACCGAGGTGAGCATCGATGTGCGTTATGACCGGTCGTCAGCGACCTCTTTCACGGTCGTACCCCCAGAGGACATGGACGAGAGCCTCATTCACCTCTTCTCTTATCCGGTCACAGAGCACGAGTCCTATCGGCCCCAGTGGGCGCCAGACCACGAGGCATATGGTGACGAGGTGTGTTGTCAGTGGGTCATGGTATACCGTTACTACCCGCAGAACGACCCCGAACGCAGCGAGGCCATGGCCGAGTTGAACGAGTGGCACACTAACATCCCATCGACATTCGAGACGATGGGAAAGCCGAATGATTCCGAGAGTTTGTAATGAAAATCGGTGACGTTATTTACTACGTGTTCGGTTGGGGCCTAGCTTTCACAATCATGGGCGGCATCGGTACGATGGCCGTCATTATTTTTTGCTCGCACCCGTAAGGTATTGGAATGACTCTATATTTCGCATATAGTTTGATGACCGTTTTCGCCCTTTTCTACAGTTCGATTGTGCTTCATTAAGAAAAAACCTTAACCGAGCAAAATCCGTTCCTATTGTTCAGTTGTAACAGGGAACACGGAGCCCACACGATGAAAAAGCGTTTCAATGTTGGCGATCTCGTACGATTTCAGCATCCCAGCACCGGCACACAGGTGACCGCAAAGGGCCTCGCGGCGCAGGAGCGTTATGTACGCAGGCATATGCCGTGGCAATACGAGATCGGCCTAGTCGTCGCCAACGATTGTGTTCAGGGCTGCGTTGTCTCTTTTCCGAGTCGAATCACGCCTGTCTCTACTCTCAGTCTTGAGGTCTGCTGATGGAACCGCAAGTAGGCGATATCGTTCAGGTAAAGGAGGAGCACTGGCCCACTATCGGCCTGCATGGCGGTCTAGTCACGCGACTGGTCCAATGGCCCGAGACACCACCGCTACCGCTGATTGACTGCGTTGTCTTTCAAGACCCGAACCTTATCAACCCGGTCCAGCTTCAGACGCGATATCTCGAAGTGGTCTCTAAGGCCGCGAGATAACACGCATTATTTTTTGCTCGCGCCTACGTGTGTAAGCAGCCCATTATTTTTTGCTCGCACATGTGTATATGGCGACAAAATGTAATACTTCCGAGGGGTTGAAAGAAATGCGATAAAAAACGCTCCTGGCCCTTTACCGGGCTCTATCGGTTCTTATTGTTTATATGTAGACGAAACAGCCACCCACCACGGAGAAGCAAAATGGCTCGAATCAAGAAGCAACGAATGAAACTCGGAAAAGCCAACTCTCAGCGCGTGGAGCGCACCACTCGCGGATTCGGCCAACGGATGCATGCCCGACCGATGCCCGTACACATTCACTTCCGCGCCTACACGCCGGAAGGTGAGCTTGTCGGAGTCGCCCAGCGTAACGACACGTTCATGGTCGCCCTGTTCGACTCAAACGAGCGCGCCCTTTGCGCGCCCGTCGAGTTTCACGGCGCACAAGCCCGCGCCGATGCGGCCCGGCTCGCCGGTCAACTGACCGGACGCAAGGTCAGCTTCTAAACGACAACCATATCAACCACTTACACGGGAGTGTAAAAGTGCTTTGAATCGAGGGCTTTACGCAGATTAGCCCACTGCACAGGCCGAAACCGGGGACGTTCCGACTCAGCGTCCAATGCCTAATGTTTTCAATGAGTTATGGCAGGTGTGTATCACTTTACGCACCCTGCCTCAATCATTTCAAGGGGTTAGCCCAGGTGCGAATGGTTCTACGCACCAAGTTGGGAAGCAAAATGCACACCAGCGACGCTAACCCCTTGAAATGATTGAACACACGAAGTTGGCACAGGACTTGCATATTATAGGGGTACACTTTTCGCGTTTCGCGACGAGAGGCCGAGCCTATGACAGCAACCAAGCAAAAGCCTCAATCATTTCGAGGGTTTAGAAGAAACAAGGGAAAGGATGAAAAAACATTCCCTGTGATTCCAAGACCTTAGAAACTATTTTCAATCAGCCCCTTGTCCAGCCTCAAACGGTTCTTATTATTTAGGTGTAGGACAAAACGATTCGAGGAGAATCCAAACATGACCAGTGCCCTTTTCAACTTGCTCGCCACGACCCACATTCTCAGCCGCTCTGCACAAATCGATTTGGTGGGCGAGGCCCAAAAGTCCAACGATAACAGCGCCATGGACGCGCTTATCAAGTCCAATCTGCCCATGGCAGTCAAGATTGCCAAGAAGCACGTCCGAAAGGGTGTTGATATCGAGGACTTGACCGCCGAAGCCATTACCGGCATTATCCGCGCCATCGAGACCTTCGACGCCGAAAAGGGTGCAAGTTTCACGACTTACGCCGCGCAATGGATGCGCGCAAAGGTTCAGGAGTTCGTGCAGGCAAACTGCGGCACTCTCCGAGTCGGCACACGCAGCGCCAAGAAGCTCCATGCCGGCCTCGCCCGCGTCCGTCGCGAGTTTGGAAGTGACGTTGACAATGCCACTATCGCGCGCGAGTTGGGCATCACCGAGGCCGATGTTGCTGATATTGTTCCGCTTATCACGTCCCGCGCCGCCAGCTTGACCGCGCCGATAGGCGACTCTGACGGCGCCACTTTCGGTGACACTCTGCCGAGTGGCTCAATCTCTCAGCACGACGCTATGTGTCGCACGCAAACGAGCGAGGCGATTCTCGTGGCAGTCTCCGACTTTGCCGACACCCTAAACGACCGACAGCGAGCCATTTTCACGGGCCGCGTGATTGCGGATTACTTGGGAAGTGACAAGGCCGACGCGAGCACTTTCGGTGTCACTAAACAGAGGGTCTGTCAGATTGAAAAGGATTTGACTTCCAAGCTGCAACGGCACTTCGTTAGTCGAGGCCTTCGATAGATGAAAGTCTTTGACGATTCAATACTTAGGCCGGCCCTGTTCATCGTGGCACTTTGGGTGTCAATGTTTGTAACTATCGGAGGGCTTATCCTTCTGGATAAGGTTGGGTAGAAACACCGTCAGCGGATATGACATATGGCGAATCTCTTGGGGATGCCATATAGACCCTGACCGGAAGTAACTAGAATCAAAATACATTTCAACATAGGCAAGTAGCGATATGACTGGTTGCAAGTTGGGCGATAAAGGCCCCGCGCGCAATATGTCAAGGAATCTCTTAACTACCCGCGCAATGTGCCTATATTCACAGTGTTAGGAGTACACACAATGCTAGTAACGACGTTGGCTGCTATAGCTGCGATATCGCTAGGCTTCTCAATCGGTCTGATTATCGGCCTGATTCGAGAGAATAGACGCGAGATTGACGAATATGTTGATTTTTGAAAGCGCAGTAATATCAGCTACTTAGTTTAGCATGCTCCTAGGGAGAGATAGAAAATATGGCTGCACCGTTAATCGTTAAAATCACTGCACTTTTCCTGGCTTGTCTGGGCTGTTACGCGATTGGATTCCTGCACGGCCGGGATACGAGCCATGGCGGGTAGGTATACAGAATATCCCAACGTCATCGATTTTGTTGAGTACAAGTTACATAATATTATCAATGACCTAGCAGCCATCGGCCGCGATGATATCGCTGAGGAGTGCCTGGCTGCGCTCGATATGTATTTAACAGGCGAGATTGACATATGGTTTCAGGATGGCCAGGCATATTACACGCCGCGTGATACTGCCACGCTTGTAACTAAGGAGAATAAAACGGATAACGAGCCTTAAATATATTCGCGAAATATGTTACAATATTGTGTGTTATTTTGTTGACAAATAAGCATAATATTTTCAAGCGTTTAAACAGGGCCCCCCTCCCCCCGGGTACCCGGAATCTAGATTCTAGTATTGACATATGCCAAAGTGCGGGCTAGATCGCTACGCGCTATATCTAAAAAAAAATCTGAGATTTGTGTCTCCTTCATGCTAATACTATAGGAACAACCGCAAGCAAATCAAGCAGATAGCAAAAAAATCTTAAATTAATTTCCACAGTATGGTACTATAATCCTATAAGGAGGTTGTTTACAATGGAATGTGTATTAGCAGCTACAGTTGCAGGCCTTGTCGGACTAGTTGTCGGATGGGTAGTTTGCAAGAAAAACGTGCTTTAAGCAAAGCACAAAAAGCCTCGACTTGATCGAGGCTTTTTTTATGTCCAAAAACACCTAGACTTTAAAGCTTTTCAGTAGTTATAGTAACTCTATATAGGTTATTTTCAGCTATAACGCCTATGGCGCCACAATTGGTACATGGATCAACAATATATTGGCCGGTACCATCACATTCTGCGCAGCTAGATTTGGTCTGAAATATCATTGAGCCGCGGCGGATATCTTGAATAATTATTCCTATACCTTGGCAAGGGTGGCATTCAGCTGTTGATTTGCCGCCCAGCCCATTACAAGCTTGACAAGCTACATTTTTGGTGAATTCAAAGGTATGTGATGCACCTCCTTTTTCTAAGTCACCTAATGTCAATTCAATATTGATTGTTGCATTATCTGGCGTGGGATCTTGTCTTTTTGCTCGATGGCGGCGTTTCCTTGTATTAAAGGGATTAAAGCCTGCACCGAACATATTCGCGAACATATCTTCTAAATTTGTAAAACCGCCACCTTTAAGTGAATGATCATATTGTTGCCGTTTTTGAGCATTTGACAGTGTTTCGTTGGCTTCAACAATTTCTTTAAATTTTTGTTCACAACTAGAATCATCCGGATTTCGATCCGGATGGTACTTATGGGCTAGCCGCCTATAGGCTTTTTTAATATCTGCTGCAGTGGCATTTGGGTCAATTTCAAGTAGTTTATAATAATCTTTCATTATATGGGCCTATTAATCACCCTCGTAAATATAACGGGTATAATATAGTCATTATTATACCACCATAAAATATTACTTTAAACCATAACTTAACCCAATCAATTTTGGCCATAATATAATTATATCACTAATTATTATAACCCGTGAGTAATTTATGAATATTACTAAACAACAATTACAAAAAATCATTAAAGAAGAAATTAAAGCCGCCTTTGGTGAAGGCGTGGATCCGTTAACCGGTAAAAAAAGTGCCATAACCGGTGCATCGGAAGGGCCACCGGAAGGCGTTGAAATTGGCAGTCGAATTCAAGGAAGAAGTGGCGTATGGGAGTGGGCAGAAGGCTTTGGTATTACCAATGGCATGCCTGACGAAAGTAAACCAGGATGGGCCTTGGTTAACCCGATGACTGGAAAGATCAACTAAGGCGAACCTCTGACGTTTAAATATAGTAATCCTAGAGGGCCCATGCCCTCTTTTTGGATTAAAACCTCGAAGAATCCACAAAGATCACTTGTGGATTTTTGACATTTAGCTACGTCTTCGGCCGCTTGCAAGCTGCAAAAATACATCCCACAAAATAAAAGCGATAATAAGGCACCCAATCCCATCCATAATAATATTATTTTTATTCCTTTCATATCTACAACATAATAACAACACTATTTAAGTAAAGATCTTTTTACTTGGCATATACTGTAAAAATTAACTATTTAATATCACGTACATAAGACAATAAAGCAGCTTAAGCTCTTTAAAGTGAAAAAAAATCGTAGTGCCGGCAAAAAAAATCGTGATTTTAGGGAAAATAAGATGAAATTTTCGAAAGAAACACTGAGTAAGATAATTTTGGAAGAAACAATTGATTTTTTGGAAGAAATTTCCGAAAAAAGCAATGAAATGCAAGAATTGTATGATCACGTTAACCAAAGTTTCGAAGTTATAGAGACAAATCGTCAAAAACTTGAAAGCTTTCGTGTGCATACCGAAGAAAGGATGCAAACATTGGCAAAATTCATATCCGGACTGATGGATGATCGTGACAAAATCAAAAGGGACATGTCCGCCGTCAAAGAGCAGATTCCTGGCCTGGAGAGGACAGTTCAAACCCCTGCTGCAGGCATCCCCCTTATTCCACCCGATGAACGCGGGGAAGCTACCAAAACTACCAACTATAAGCCATCTAGAGAAAGGGTAGCGGAGAATAAAAAATCGTTCCTCTTGGCTAGACCTTAAAGGTAAAAAAAAATGTGGATCCCCGAAAAATGAAAAAAATATTCGAAAATTATCGCCTTTTTCTTGTTGAAAATACTGAACAGCTTCTTATTGAAGCCCGCGAAACTGATTCTTTAAAAAGGGTTGTAAAGGGCATTGGAAAGGCTGAAGATCCGCAAGGGAAGGTCGCGGACTTGTTGACAGCCCATATGGAAGTAATTTTGAATAGCGATCCTTCCGGAAATCAAAAATACGCTCTTTGGGCTGCAAAAGCATTGAATACGCATGCTCATAATATGATTAAAAATACGAAAGGTGATGGTACTCCTGTTCACGATTATACTGATAGTGTTCTTGGACATCTTCCAATAGCTTATCATAATATCAGCCAGCGACTTGAAAAATATCATAAATTATCTCAAAGAAATTTGATTGAAAAAGATATTAATAAATTTAATAGCTGGCTTGATTTCAAAACTGCTGTTGATATTGCTTGGAATGAAGTTGAAAAAAGAGAAAGAATGAAAGCGATGGAGAAACAAGCCAAACGAGAAACTGATGTTATAACAACTGAAGAAGATTATATGATTGTGCGGCCGAGAACTCCGGAAGGTTCCTGTTATTTTGGACAGGGCACAAAATGGTGTATTTCTGCTACACAAAGTCAAAACTACTTCAATCAGTATACCGGAGAGGGGAAAGGTTTTTATTTTGTTTTCTTTCATCATTTACCCCAAGATCATGATAATAAAAAACTGGCTTTGGTTTATGAGGCGGGATATGATGAACCTTCTGAAGTTTATGACCGGCCGGATGATGAGATTGGTGCTGATGGTTTAAGAGATGCGGTTGAATTAAATGTTTTAATGAAAGGGTTTTGGAAATCACTTCCAGATAAGAAATCAGTGAAAAAAATTCTCAATAAAAAACAAGATGAATTATTGGATATTGCAGAAAAACATCGGCATGAACTAGCATTATTCAGAGACAGAGATACTTCAGAGGGTACCACTGAAGTGCTTACAACTTCTCTTAGGAACTTGGGAATAGAGATAACAGAGGTAGAAGAGGTAGAAGAAGCTTTTGAAGAGTTGGTCAGTGACCAACTGTATGACATCATTGGCGCATCAAGCCACCATTGGGACGAAAATCCAGCAGGACCAACTGAAGAAGAATATCAAGTAATAGAAGATGAACACGATCTTCAGCATTTTTATGTTTCGCGCGAAGAAATGGACGAAGGCAGAATGTATTGGGATGCTGGAACAACATTCCGGTTTGATGATGTCGATGATCTCGTAGAAGATGCTGTTGATACAGATGTATTAAGAGATTTTGTTGATAGCGCCCTCGACGCGCATTATATATACGGCGAAGTTGAAGATGGATCTTATGGCGGTGAAATTCAGATATATGTTCGAATAAATCCGGATCATGGCGAACACGAAGGAATCGAAGGATTTTCCAGTTTTATGGAAACAGTCGCCAGCGCTGATAAAGAATGGCAAAACGTATACGATGATGTTATTGATAAAATGAAAGAAGCCGGCTGGATTCCAGGCGAAAGTATGAAAGCATTGCTTGAAAAATTTAATGAAATGAAGTTTCAGAACTTTGATGTTGAAATGGAAGATGGAAATGTTCAAATGTCGTCGCGACTTAGAGTCAAAATACTGTTACCTGATGAATTACAAACTGGAAGGGCTAAAGTTTCTTCAATGTCCGGTCAAACCAGGGGAGCCATGGCTGAAGATCCTCGACCACTTATTAATAGTCGACTGTTTGGACATCTGAAAAACGTTGAATATTCTCAAGAAATTGGTAGCCAAATAATAAGTCGTTTAAAAGATGTTTTGGAGCGTGGAATGAAAATTATTGCTTCGCAGATGAAACTTCCCCTTAAAGAAGAAAAAACACCACTTATAATTCCAGAATTTAATATTCAGTTTGGAGCGCTCGGGCCTGTTAAACAAGGAAGTTATTTATCCGGAGGGGGACGTACCGATTATGATGTTAGTGATAAATTTACTTATTGGCTCGACGTTGTAATTGAGGGTGAAGAAACCGAAGAAGAGGTTATAATGATTCAGAAATTTTTAAGAATGATCGATAAAGAAGAGTTCTTTGAAAAGATCCGACAATATACCGAGGGACTAGTTAATAACCAGATACAAAAGCAAATTATGCCGAGGATCAGAAGAGAACTTGCGGATACGCGAAGTCAAGAAAAAACAGTGGATGAGCTAGCGAATATATTCGAAAAATGGAGAAGATTTATAAAATGAGAATCACAAAAGAACAATTAAAACAGATTATTAAAGAAGAGATTTCGAATGCTTTAAAAGAAATGCATTTTGATACAGGAATTGATCCTGCTGATATTCCAAGTGATAAAGAAGCCGCGCAAATGAAAATTGATGATGAAATTAGAAAAATCGCCGATCCCTCAGAGCAGCAGACAGTAAGAGATATCCTTGCTGGTAAAAGATCTGATTTTTGGTCTTTAAGTGACAGTGCTCAATATATTTTATCTACAATTCAAAGGACGCGTGCATAAATGAAAATAACAAAACAACAATTAGAACAAATTATTAAAGAAGAATTAGCTAATCTGATAGGAGATGATGAGGATTCTGTAATGTCTGTACAGGATATGTATGATGGGCTGGCAAGTAGTGCCCCAGAAGGATCCATCGAAAAATTTGAAGCTGACAGGCGCGCCTATTCAGCCGAAAAATATGGTCCCGAAGATGAGAGAACTACATGGACTTTCTTGGATGCTCTAAAAGCGAGATACAAAGATATTTCCCCAACCAAGGCTGACTATAGAAATATTTTAAATCAGCTGCAGCGGATGGATCGCGGGCCGGTAGTATATGAACCTGAAGGTAGAGGATAACTACAATGAAAATTACAAAACAACAATTAAAACAAATTATTAAAGAAGAAATTAAGGCTGTACAAGAAGTACTTGGACACCCTGGCGAAACAGAAGCTGGGCATCCTCTTGTTGTTGATGCTGATAATAAGCTTCACGAAGCATATCTGGCAGTCGACGCGCTAGCTGACGTGGTTGATCAACAAGGTATATCTAGAGATATGATTAACGGTCAGAAAACTATTAGTGATATCACATCTAAAATAGAAGGGTTGAATAGGTTGCAACCTTATTTGGGAACTAAATAATGAAAATAACAAAAGAACAATTAAAACAAATCATCAAAGAAGAGCTAGGTAAAAATTATCACCTAGGTGAATATGGAAATCCAACTATTTTATATATTAATTTTCGTAATTTGAAAGATGTTGGA